>Ga0114971_10000032_pt1 | contig 71007 bp, 60 predicted proteins | sample M_140625_MF_Meta_FD_87320 | JGI IMG/M metagenome (GOLD analysis project Ga0114971, IMG submission 87320) | Freshwater microbial communities from Lake Montjoie, Canada to study carbon cycling - M_140625_MF_MetaG | ecosystem: Environmental > Aquatic > Freshwater > Lake | place: Lake Montjoie... | reverse complement strand
TTGACTATAATGGTAATTTGTTGATAGATATGAATTTAGGATTCTATAACGAATCCTTAGCTACTAATGTTTCAGCTATAGAGTCTTATATCGTAGATTTCATAGGCAAGCATTATTGGACAGATGTGCTAAATGTTTCGGACGGAATTGCAGGGAATGGAGACGTTCTAATGCAATACTCTGTAGAAACAGTACCGCCAACTGAAAAAGTTTTTGCAAATGAATTATATAAATTGCCTGTTTTTCGAGATGCTAGATTTTTAATGTCAAGCATAGCTAGCTTATTCAATGGCACAGAAAGCTACTTCAAAGCTTTTGCAGAATTTGATTCGTTAGTGGCGAATTCTAAAGATATTTGCGCTAAAGCTGAGGCTTCTTACCTTAGGTATTTAACAGATCTAAATCGTTTGAAAGCGGTGGTGTTCTATACGGCAAGAACAGACGCTGCTTATGGCGTATTTCAGGAGCTGATAAGAGGTTTGGAGTATTTAGATTATTATATTTCTTCTGGCTCTTCTAGTAGTAATCAATTAATAAGAATAAATTTAGCAGAAGCTTATGCTCCAATTTTTAAAGAGCTTTCGCCAGTGACCTTAGGCGTTTTGCAGGCGGCTTTGCCGGTAGACCTTACTAATTTACCGCTAGGTAATTATTCATTTGGAGTTCTATTGGGGTATAAAGATATTATTTCTTCTACTATTTCTTCGTCAAACATAGAAAACGTTGGGCAGATATTTAAATTTTATTTTTTTAATAGACCAGTGTATACAAACCCTATTGAATATCAAAATTCTATAGCAGAAAGATGTGAGAAACTAAGAGAACTTTCGCGAGTAGGGGCCGTGACCTCTCTTAACGCGGGCCAAAAAAGTTGCAATAAAACAATTTTTTATTCTGTTTGCGTTCAGCCGCAAGAACAAAGTCAGACGCAGTTAAATAATGCCGCTCAATTAAACGGACTTGGGCCTGACCCAGTTCGGTGTCAAAGATTGCGGATCACAAGAAACATGCCTAGCTCAGCTTTCTTACAAGCTCATGTAAATAAATCTTTACAAGCAAATAACGGAATGCTTTCTCTGGAATCTCCGGCATTAACTACAATAAATATACAAAGCACAAGGTATCCAAAATCATCGCCGTGGGATTCTGTAAAAAATAGACAAGAAATAGAATACATAACACTGCCTTCCCAAGCAAACTATACAATAATGTTGAAAAGCAAAAGCAGTACTCAAACATTTATTCCATTTAGAAATTTTATTGCAGGAGGATTAGAAGATAAAGATGACATAAATAAAATTTTAAATAATGAAGGATTTTCTTTAGAGTTAGATGTAAATAATATAACTCCAAATGTAAGAGAGCTTTACGCTGACGCGACGGCATTCAGTTACTCCACGGATCAAACAATTGGTTCTGCTTTTGGAGACGGAACTCCGGTAGTAATGAATTTCCAAGGTTATTCAAGCGAAACAATACCAAAATATGAGTTTGACACATTCCAATCGTATCATACTAAATTAAAAAAATATTATAATGACAAGGCGTTATCTTTATTGCAGCCTAATGTTTCTTATTCAGCGGATTTATTTTGTTCAAGCATAACAGATAATTTAAAATCGGCTCTTTCTGTGCAGAATGGATTAACAAAATTAAATATTGCATTAGCAGAAAATGGATTAAGCATTCAATGCTCCTTCCAAAGTCACCCTGCGAAAGCTACTAATTTTCAAACTTTAATTAATAAAAATAGACCTAATATCAAATTAGTAAATACAAACTTTTTAAGCTAATGATTATTTCCGGCAACACATTCAGAAGCGTACTTAGAGAAAATCGTTTTTCAGCAGACTTTGGTTTGTCTTTTGACTCATGCACGGGTGTTTGTGATATGGGGTTCAGCGGACAAAATAAAACTTATAAGATATCGTTTGTAAGTGGAAAAATATTAGATAACGAAAAAAGATATTGTGGCTCGTACTTGCCAGATAATCAAATAAATATAAATACAAATTTTTCTGGAACAGCGTACGATTATTCTATAAATGGCGATCTAATAGTTAAGTCTGGCGCAAAAGATGATTTTTATGCGGAAAGATTTTTTGTTAATTTAACTGGGTGCGTCTTGGACTCATCAATACAAATAAAATCTGAAAAGCCATCTTTAACGTTATCCACTAATCAGACTTTCATAACGGGATCTTATATAACCGGAACTCTTTCTTCTAATTCTGCGAGCGGCGTTAAGATTTTTTCAGGGTCTTTTGATTCTGACTCTACGTTTTCTTTTTATAGTATACCGACACAGCTAGTAAAGGCTTCGTCAAGCCAACAAGTTTTAATACAACAAAATTACCCTGCTTTAGGAGACTTCATATCTGACTATACTTTAAGTACAAGTGCTGGTGATTACGACAATCAATTAAGGGTAACTGGAGTAGACGTTCCATTTATAAATTATATTTTTAGCGTAGACGAAGGCTCGGATACTTTGAACTCTATAACCCAAGAGACTTTTACAAGTGGCGTTTCAAAAGTCGGGTCGCTGGTTCTTAATTATGGATATGAAACCAATAGATCAGAACTAGTGCCGGCTTCATTGCCAATTAGTATTTCTCTTACTTATTTTTCAGGAATCACAGGTTATATGGGAATGGTAAGCGATGTAACAATAACAAGCGGGGGCAATGGGTATCTTTCTACTCCAACGGTTATTTTCAGTGGAGGAGGAGCTTCTGTGGCTGCTTCTGGGCAGGCTTTGTTGGGAGTAGATAGCATTACATACGACTCTGTAGTCGATGTGGATATGTCTTATTTTGGATCTGGATACACTTCTGCCCCTACAATCATTTTCTCTGGAGGTACTGGCATTTTAAATAATTTTAATCCTAGCTTGGCTTCCGGGATAGCAACGACATCATTCTATACAAAAAGTGTTACTGGATTTTTCAATTTATCTACAGGTATCGGAACAAATTTAATAAATTATCGAGATAATGCTTTTACATCTGGATCTGCTGGATATGTTAAAACCGGAGTTTCAATTTATGATTCTTCTTCTATATCAGTGCTAGTAACTTACGATACCAAATTCGATGAAGAACCACTAGTGGCTAAATTAACCTTAAGCGGAATAAACAACAACATCATAGAAAGATATATAACAGGAGTTAAATAATGGCAATTAGACAAAAAAATTTATCACCATCAGACGCTTACCTTTTTGTGGCGACATGGAATGGATCGAACTCCAGTATCGCAACTGGATTAAAGGTGAATGCGGAACTCAAACAAATGGTAGTTTCTCATATAGGAGCGCAAGCCCTCAGCTTGTTCGATGGTGACTTTTTGAATTATAATGCTGGATACATTCTATGCCAGAATATTCCTGATAATTTAAATATAGCTTTTACATCTCAAATTATTAATGTAAAAGAGAATTTTAAAAAGACTTTGCGTTTTACATTAGTTAGGATGCCTTCTACATTTAAATCTCAAAAAGGAAATCTATCTAGTGATTATGAATATGGAGAGAGACTAAGGGTTTCTGTTTCAGTCGAGTCTGTTAATGGTAATGATGCGGCGAACGGAAGGCAAGTGCCAACAATTAATGGAAAAGCAGTTGCGTTAAGGCAAGGACCGATAAGAGGCAAACCAAGTGCTGGAGTAAATTTTTTAGTTTACAGAGACTCTAATATGGCCGGAAGAACTTTGAAATCTCAATCTGGAGGAGGCGGCGGAGTAGGGGTATGGAGTTGACTTATGCCAAACCTTCCTTTAGCTAAAAAAGTAAAAATAAATCAGCGAACTGATTACGAGCATCATAATCTTTTGGCGGAAGCTTTCAATGAAAAAATTCTTTCTGGTCTAGGAGATTGTTCTTGGAGAATATTCTACTACGCGTTCTCCATGTTTAGAGGCGTGAGGAATCCTCAAGAGAGCAATTTTCCAGCTCAAGACGAATGGTTTAAATTTTATGCTAATTTAGAGCCGAAGATGACTTACGGTAAATTTGGATGGCCAGAGGCTCAAGCTGGAGAGGCTGAAGGCGCGAATGTGGCGAATCCGTTCATGGCTTGGATATTCGGTAGAGCGACTAGGATAACACAGGCGAACGGCACTAAAGACGATACCAAAGATGGCGTCCATGGCTATTGGTCAGAGCCAATACGGTTATCTGGCTTGGAGCTGGCTCCTCCAACTAACATGCCGGCTAAAATTAATGGAGACCCTAATCTTAATATGGTTTGGAGTGATTCAGAAATACAAAGAGGATGCTTAGCTTTTGAATCTAGCTATAGATATTTAGATAGAGGAGGGGCGCAGGGCACTAAAACTTTAGAACTAGCTTCTCTAGGTATTTGCTCAGCGGCAAGAAGACATTTAAGATATGTTACAGAAGCAATATCTGCTGGAAGATATGCTCCAAGCTACGTGCCAGATCCAGAAGGAAAAGGAGGCGTATTCAGAAAAAAGAACGCTTCAAAAGATCAAATCGAGCAGGCAATTTTTTATTATTTAAGTTTTTTTAGAGGAACAGAAGACCAAAGAGCAAAGCATTCCATAAAAGGAAAAAACGTAGCTACTTATGGATTTGATTTTGAAAAATTCTTTTCTAAACAATTTCTTCTTGCCCCTAACTACTCTAGACCGAAATATGAATTAGATTCTAATGGCAAAGTAAAAATAGATAACTTAGGAAATAAAAAAATAAAATACGATTCTTTTGGTTATCCAGAGCTTTTCCCAGAAGGCCCGGGCAGTTTTATTTGGACCGCAAAATATGATAATGCTTATTTAGATACTCGGTCAGGGCTATATTCTGTACAAACGAATGAAAGCGATGCGTTCTTATTCAAAGGACAAGACAATGGCAAAGAGTTAAGATCGTTTAATACTAACCCGACTGGGTCGAATAACCGGTTTTGCTTGTCAGCTATATTTATTCAAACATCAGATATAGCATCTAATTACACTGATTCAGATGGGATTTTGCTTTCTGGATTATTTATAGATGTTTATGTCAATGGACAAATATACGAATCAATTCCCATCAATGGAAATGATAAATATTTAATAAGTAATAGAACTGGAAATGTCAACAATGTTTCGGTCAATTTGGGCCAACAATATAGAATTTATCAATTTAATAAAATACATTACTTTGTTTATCCAGTGAAAGGAAATGTTTCTTTCAGAGTGAGGGGGTCTGAAGGAATTCAAAACCCTGCTTACAATAATTTTGGAAGGCTTCAGCTTGGGAAAAGGATAACTACAACTCAAAATTCTTTTTCTATATTTATTCAATTCGCTCATGTTTTGGAAATGAAACCAAGCGCGGCTGATGCTTATGTAATGATGAGAGTGGCGACAACAGAGGGGGCTGGATCAGACGCTGGGCAAATGGACCCAGTTGGTCATTTCAACGTAGACACATCTAAAACAGTCTTCACAAATTATAGTAGATATGGAGTTGTATATAATTTTAGAAAAAAAACTCTATACCAAAATGATGCTTATGTAAGTGCGAATCCGGTTTACGAATCTGCTAGAAAATCTATTTCAAGTAACGTAAGAATGGCAGACAGAACAGCTCTTCTTGATTATGAAATAGACGCTAATGGAGATTCTGTGCTTTATTTTAATAGATATGCAATGGGCATGAAAAATACTGGAGTAGATATATTCAGGCATATGGGGCCGTCAATAACTGAAGTGGGGAATAGATCAATAAGAGGCTCTAAAGCAGAAACTTTTGTTCCTATTATAAAAAATAAATGGTATATAGTTATAGAACTAGACTCTAAGGCTAGAGGATCTTCTACCTTGTCTTATGTTTTTAATAATAAAATAAAAATACTAAAACACGCATCGACGTTCCAAGGCGGAGATTATTATTTTGTGTCTGCTTATAGTTCAGGAACGATTGGGGTTTATGATTTAGACGGGATAACTGCATCAAATTTAATTCAAGGAGTAGACAAGGGAGAAATATTAATAGATGGAATAAAACAAAAGCCTTCTGGAAACATAAGCAACGAATGGACAATGTTCATGACTTATAATTTATATCATTGGTCAAATAGCTCTTACTGGAAGCCTTCGATGTACGGAGACATTATGGGGGCTTTAAATGCTCGATGCTTAACCGCAAGCGGATCTCTTGAGCCAATGAGTGGAACGTCTAAAAATGTTAAGCGAGCTTTGGCAAATGTTTCTACCAACCCAAACGATTTGCCGCTTATAGTTGAAGCGCCGTCCGCTTACAATTATATAGAAGGAGCGAATACCAAGCCTCAATATGGAGATTGGAGAGGCAATTTAGACTATCCAAGTAATTTCGCAGCTAGTTGCCCAATTTATAAACCACCTTATAAGATTAAATCAATAGTTAGATTAAATCCTTATGATCCTGCCTCAGATGTTATTAAAGTAATAATAGATAACCGTTTGCAAAATACAGGAAAAAATGTAGATCCATCAATCGAGCTGGGAAGCGCTTCTGATGTTCCGCAGGGAAGGTTAAGTAATAAATTACAAGATTTTATAAAATACTCAAAATCTAACGTAGAGCTTTATAGAACCGATGAGAATGCTTTAATAAATTATCTATGCCATACAATGGCTGGAATACAATGCCCTAGAGGAATTGCTGGAGATGTTTCTATGGATAATGGAGGTTTTTGGCAAAATCAAAAGCCATTCGGGTGCTGTTATCCTAGATTTTATTTTGTAAAACTTATACCTAAAGTATCCAAAAATACTGTAATGTATTCTGATCACTATATTCAAATGGAATATTATTTACGAGCTATGTGCAATGGTTTTATAAATAGAGGATCAGAAATGCACCCAGGACAAGTGCAAGCTATAATACAAGCGGGACTTGACGGTATTAGTTCTGCTGGGGGCTATGATTCGGCCATAGGAGACTATTTGTTTGAAGACCTGATGAGAAATTCTTATGATAATGGAAGCGATCAGTCTGTCCCCATAAGTCCTAATATGGTAGGAAGACAATAATATGAGTACAGAAATTGAAAACAAAAATTTTATTACTACAGTTTTAGCCAATATCGGGCCTTCTGTAGTAACTCCAGATTTTTCTAAATATACTTATGGGCTATGGGTTTCTATTTTTCAAAATCCTAATCATAGTGAAAATGGTTATTCTATACCAACGCCATTATTAGAAGACATTGTTTCTTATAAGGCTCCGGTAACAGGTAAGAAATTTTCAACATTTAATTTTGATGGAAAGGCTGCCAAAGCTAGATTTTTCTTAACAGAAGGTTTATTGGGTTTAGATGGTTATGATTATCTAAAAGAGTTTGAGATAACTGACAGATTTGTCTCTGGCTATAGCCCGAATATAATCATGCCAGATATGGATTATTCTGGAAATCTGTATCGGAGATATGAAATCACTGGGCTAACTAAATCAAATGCCACTAATAATAATATATTAACTGTATCTGGAGAAGATTGGGTTAAAACTAATATATCTGTAAATTATGCAAATACTGATGAAATTTACACATATTCTGATGTGGGATCTACTGGCTACAAGAACGAAGTAACTCTAAGATATAAATTTTTATATGATGACAGCGCTAATTCAATAGTAGAAGATTCTTCTATTTTCGAAATCCCATTCCAGCTGGAAAATCAAACGTCTCTAAAATATAGAGTATCTAGAGCAAGCGAGCCTTTGGGGATTTATGATTTTGCGGAATTAACAGCAGATGGAAAAGCTATAATAGATTACTCTAAGTATAGGGACGAGGTTTCAGGAGTCGTAGATGGGCAAATAGTTTATTCTTTTGAAAATATAGCGGAATTGTCATTCACTAAAAGTGGATTTAAAGACATTTACGAAAATGATAAAATAGACCAAAGAGCTATTGATGATCTTACTTTAACAGGCTTTAAGATAAGCAAAAACGATAATTTATTTAAATTTACATTACAATCTACTGGGGACTTCAACGATATATATAAAGTAGATGTTTCATTGGAAAGGTTTTACACTAAAGAGAAGCCGAGTGTCTCAGGGTATGTAATGACTAGTTATAATACAGGAGATGGTGCGGTAAGCATTCCTTTGACTGCTCAGGTCACGAATGTTTTTCCAAGAGTGAATGAAGATGGATTGCCATTTGGTTATGATAATTTACAAGATTTAATTGATGTAGAACAGATTAAAGAATCAGAAAAATACACGCAAGAGATTAAAATCCCAGACGCTGGAGGCGAAGATGTCGAAAAAATAGCGAAAGTGATTAACGATAATAACGATGCTTTACTGAGGGCTCTAAATGGACAATGGGAGGATCCGAAAGAAGAAGGGGAAGAGGAGCCATCAGCGGCATGGGAAGCTAGATCAGAAATAGACGATGAAGATAGCAAATTATTGACCCAAGAGAATAACGAAATTTTGCATTACAAGACTGCCCTGCCAAATTTCTTCCTGCCCAAGAAAACGGTAACAAAAGATTTTTATTCTAATTATATAAATTCAGGAGAAGAATACGTTCTAACGCCATTAAGTAATTATGGTTTAGTGAAAACTTTCTCCGCTTGCGGAGATGAGTTTGGGGTTTTAGGTTATTTCATTAGAAATGACAAAGAGAGCCCTGAAGGATCAGAGAAATATTTCAGATCTGTAGTTAACACTACTTGCGATGGTCTTTATGTAGACGCAACCGGATTTTGCAAAGGAGACTCTGCTATTTATAGCAATCAAAAATCAACAGCAGATGGTGTAAAAATACAAAATGGACTTATCACAGAAATACCAAATAATGGAATAATTTCAAAAGATAATTACACAAATCAAGAATCTTGGTTAAAAGCTATTAATTATTTTTACACAAAAAACTACGTCGCGTCTTTTAATGTGTATTCTAATTTTTCTGAATCAGATTACCCTACCTTGTTCTCTCAAGCTATCTCAGGAGTAAATAAGGAAATAGGCGGGGCATCGAATAATAATGTAAGCAATTCTTTTTATTCTAATGGCGCTAGTGGCGCGAGAATTTTTGTTGAAAGAGAAATATATACCAAGTCTTATAGAAAAAACGAATCTTCTAAAATAAATCAAGCTATATTAAGCGGCGTCTACATTCCGTCAGGAGCAGACTTGGCTAGTGAAGAAATAGAAAAACTTTATTGCGTCCATACTTACGAGCCAAATGATGCGGATAGTTTTGCAAAAGATAAGCAATCATATTTTTATCCAGCACAAGATTATAGCGAACAAATTTCTTTCAGAAAATTCTTAGAAAATTCAAGTGCTGGTTTATCTTATTCTACGGGAGAGGCTATTGGAACGATTTCATTCATTGATAATGATGCAGCACCTAACACATTATTCAGAGCAGAGTATGTGACTGGAAATACTTTTAGTTACGCAGACACTTCAGGCTTCAGAGCTTGGAGCGCAGCGTCAAGTCCGCCTCCTAATATTAACATAACTAATCAAAATACTAAAAATTACTCTTATCATTTGTATGGATATAATAGCACTTCTGCTGATTTATCTTTCCTAAGAAGCAACGTGCAAAGTGGGCAAGCTGTAGCCGCTGGTGTGTCTGCCGGTTATTCAAATTTAGTAGTTTTAAAATTTATAAAACAAGACTTAACTGATGCGGTATTTAATTATGAAGTAAATGAAAATAATGCTAAAAAAACACTATCGGCAATCAATTCTTCCGTAGTGGACTCTAATGCAAATTTAATACCTGAATCAAAAGTAAGGGTCAACATACAAAAATATGATTATAAATTAACAGTTAATTCAGAAAGTCATCAGTGGACTATATTCAACCAAAATCCAATAAACAATAATATCTATGGAAATAGAAAAAGCTCAGATCTTTCTGAGCCAAGATTTTTCGAAGATGACTCTGAGGAAACTCAAGATGCATTATCAACATTATTCTTTTTCCCTAATGGGCCGTTCACTTCTAAAAATTACGAAGGCAAACCAGTATTAGGAGAATCAATAAAGGCATTAAGCGATGGTTTGTTTGAAAATAACATTTACATAAAAGAAGAAAACCAACAAACAGCAGCTGTTTATGAATCTAATTATGTTTTAGAAGTGGCCGACAATGGATCTATAACAAAACAAAATACTCCTGCATCTGCAATTGCTGGCTCGGCCTTGTTTGAGAGTACTAGAAGACTTCCAATTACAAAAATTAAATATAATTTTTATACGAAAGATTTGGTTCTGATAGGCGATGCGTCTACCCCATATTCCGCTAACTTCAACGCTGGCTGGGAATACGACTTGCAGTTTAAAAAGAAGAACTCGATAACAGACTGGGCAATAATGTCGAAAGAAGGAGCTTTTTCTAAAGACGTCATTTCTAGTCAATATTCTGTTATCTCTCCTTATTATTTTACCCCAGAAGATTTAGAGAACCCAAACTCGTTGGCTATGGTGGCATTTAAAACTAATTTGCCTCTTTTCTTAGATGATAAAAATTATGAGTTCAGAGTTTTAAAGAGAGAAAAATTAATAGTTTATTCTGATTCTGCTAATGTAATAAAGAAAACAAACTTTTTACCAATCAAAATAGATTGGAATGAGGTGGCTGGGTGTGGCTATTATAACATTTATCAAAAAGATAGAGACAGCAATCTTATATTTTTGAAGTCTGAGCCTTCAGGGGTGAATAGTTTTTCTTATGCGATACCAGATGTAAAGCAAAAAAATGTAGATCTTGGCGTCTATAATTTTCCTGCTAATGGGCTAAACTATTATGACATAGTGGTGTCTGGTATAAAGCCATCAGTCACAAAAACACAAGAAACTCTTACAAATGAGTATGGGTTCGAAATAGGAAACTCTGATTTTTCTGAAAATAAAATAACAAAATTTTCACAAACGGCCTCCTATACTCCAGTCAGCGTGTCTCCTCCAATATATAGCCAATTATTAAATTTCAACAATCCAGAATCTAAAACATCTAATTTTGAAATTAATCAAAATTACAATAATTACTATTTTGTAACAGACAAAAAAGACGCTACTCTTGTTAATATCCCATCTTCTTTTGAAAGTTACGTTTTAAATACTGGGAATGCTAATTGTTCGGTTGGGTCTTCTTCTATATCTTCTAATCACTACGCTAAGATATCGTCTAACGGCACGGTGACTTCTGCTGCGGCGGCATCTTTGCCGAGTTATTCTTTCGACTTGATTGACGCTGAAGATAAGGATTGCCTATATTTATCTTCTAGTGTAAATGTTTCGAATAGCACGCCTATCTCAAGTAAAACTTTAACTGTAGTGAATGATTCCAATTCTTCTATAAATATTGTTTTTGGCAATACGGAGGCCGTGGCCGCAAATGAAACTAAAGAACTTTTGTTTACTAGTGGAGTCAGCGCAGCCGTAGCATCAGTTAAAACTTACTCTAATATAATCGCTCAAGATTCGCAAATTTATTATCCAAAAGATGGATTTGTAAATCTTAATCATGTCACTGGAACATTTTCTCCTACTGGCACTTTTCCTATCTATAATTTTTCGAAAGAAGATCTTGTAATGAACGGCCTTACTTTGAAAGCCGATTCTTTTAATTATGTTTCTTGGAACGGGTCTACTGCCTCTAAAGTAGAAAAAAATTATTTTGATGACCTTAAGGTGTACTTAAGAGGAAACGAGAACAATCAAGACAGCGTTAAATTATTAAAAGATGACTACGAGATAATCCTTTCCCAATTCTCTACAATATTAGGCACCACTAAAGAATACTTTTTTCTAAAAGATGAATCTATAAATAGATCATTAAATATTAAGATAACTAATGGGGGTTCTACTCAATTGATATCTAAGCAAAATCAAGATTTTAAATTGACTGTCAACAGAACAAATAAGTCTATAATTACTTATTCAATAATTTATCCATCTGGGTCGCCAACTTTTCAAATATCAAATTCTAGAGAACAATTGGTTCTCCTAAAGGGAGATTTAATACAGTACATTGATTTAGCATCTTTAGATTCTGGGCTAAAAAAAGAATCTTTCATTTATTTTGTTAATAAAAATAGTGCATCTGTTTATTTTTATAGACATACGCGCGAGAATGTTGTTTATACCCTGTCGCAAAATCAAATCGCGAGAGGAACGCTTCAGACATCGGGATCAACAAATAACGTAAGGCTAGAGATCTTGAACGATACTTTAAGTCATTTTTATTTTAATGTAGACTCGACTCTAATACCATCAACAATTAATATATTAGATTTAAATTTCTGCTGCACTAGCATCTCTTTGCCGCCTGCGGCTGATCTGGCTTCTAAAGATCTATTCCTAATTTGTAGGAACAGATTTATTCCAAATAAAATAGATAAACAAAAAATAAAAGACAAGGGGTCTATAATATCTACTGAAAATGATCCAAGCACATCAGAAATAAATGAAATAGGAGATTTGGCTTCTAATTCTATATCTTTGAGTGTCTTCAGAGATGGGAACGACTCTTTGCCAACAGTACAGAGAACAAGTTTCTTAGAAAAAAGTTTTAGAGGATCTTCAATAGATACTCAGGACTTCACAACGACTGAAGATTCTTTCAAATGTTTTTATATTAGAAATAAAAATATAGATACTTTTACAATTAAAGATTTCTATAATAGAAAAACTGAATTTAAAGGAAAAATATTCTTACCGACATCGAGCCAATCGTTGGTGGTGCAATCTTTCGACTCAGTAGACGGAAACAATTTATTTAGAATTAAAGAAAGAGATTCCGTAGATTTTGATTATTCTCCAGACGATTATGTTAATGGAAGACTACAGGTAAAAAAGACAGACGAGCCTGATGCCAAAATATATAGCAAAGAAAGCGAGGCTGGTTCAACAACTAGGTCGTTCCCGAATGCGTTAGCTACAGATCAAATATTAATAAATTTTTCTTACGATACAGTGACAGTTTCAGTCAGTTCTTCGACAAAAACTTTAGTAAAGAATAGGCTAGTCAAGAACTCTTTAGGTGATTTTATTTTTCCAGTTTACAATAAAAAAGAATTCTTTATTGCTTTAACCAACTCATCCAGAACGAATACTGGAGTAAATGGTGGAACAAGATTTTATTACATTATAAAAGCAAATGAAGTAGATATAGAATCAATAATCTTGCCAGACTCTACTGTCACTACTGATTTTGTAATTAAAAATGATTCAGGAAGACCATACCAAGTTAAGACGTTAAGCGGGCAGAACGTTTATTCTCTGCTGCCAAATGATCAAAAACTATTTATTTACACTGGGGCCCCATATACTGTAACCACTGATACTGTAGATTTTGATGATCTTTCGGTTATAAACCCTCCGACATCTATTCGTTCAGCTAATCAATATCTTGATTTAGAATTCGAGCATCCTCTAGCTTCTTTTTGGAGTTTTAAAAGTAGCGAATTTGTTATAAATTCTATAGATAAAGCTTTGACGGGAGAAAGCGGGGACGAGGCTTCTGTTTTAATAACTAATAACGACACTCCTACCAATTATACAATATTTGACATATATTCATCTGTCCCAGCTTCTAGTTCTCCTACAGTATATTGCTACGGAAGAAAGCCTGTAAATTTAAATACTTTAGCTGATAAAAAATATATAGTTAATGATTTCTATTTGTTTATTAAATATGGAGATTGGATTATAAATAGAGAGCAGTTTTATATAGCTCCAGGCACTAGCGAAATATTAACTCAAAACGTTTATGATTTAAATATAATTGACAAAAACCATAATGATTTAACTAAATTTTTTACTACTGAAAATGAAATAGCTGCTTTACCAAATGTAATATTTATACCGATAGTAAATTATGCGTCTAAATTTTATCTTCCAAATTTAAAATCTGAAATAAAAAATAATGATGGAGATCTAGTAAAAATATCTACATTGATGGTTGGCAAAAAAATCGTGTTTGTAAATTTAACAAAATCAGATTCTTCTGATCCAAATTCTATTTATAATTATTATTTGTCTGCTACAACGAATTTGCTAGATATTAATTCTTTAGCTTTATATAGTGTTAGCGGAGAAGATTGGCATCAAGTTGTGTCTAATTTACCGGTTGTCAAACCGGTTATTCCAACAGCTAAAAATCTAAAAGGAATATCTAACACATCAACTACAGAAATAACTGGCGGTAAGGAGTTTTTGTATCTTCCTAATTTTAATAGATTTTATGTAGACCTAGACAGTTTTGAGGATAAGTCTTTCAGGGATTTTTATGTTTTTAATCCATGCAAGTATAGGATTTATATTGGCTCGACTAATTCTTTATTATCGAATGGGGCTTTAACCAGAGTGACCAGAGACGCAACAACAAGCAATTTATTTACTGGAACTAGTTTAGATTTGAATGGGTCTTCAGTTTTTTCTGTAACTACTTTAGAATATGAGGCAAATAGAGCTCCAGAAATTCTTGCTGATGAAGTGAATAAGGCGTTTCCGAAACTAAAGCCTGGATCTAAAATAAAAATAATATATATAGTAGGAACAACTACAGAAACTAGATTGTTCGAATACCCTTATAATGGCATAGCCACAGAAATAGAAATAAAAGATAGAGACTATGGAGTTTTAGACTTGCAGGATCTTTTGCAGTATTCGTCTTCTAGCAAATTATTTGTCTATGGTTCTTCTCAGGTGAATGAGGCTGGTGGTTATTTTGATAATTACTACGTCAAGCTATTAAATGCTACAAAGCTTGGGGTTGAAAAATTCTACATTTATAATAACACACCATACTTTTTAAAGATATTTTTTGATTCTGAAACGCAGAAGTCTCTTGATGTACCTCCAAAAGTTTTTGCAGAAATAACTAATTCTGCGCTTAATTTCTTAGGCACATATGAAAAGGGAAAGTATTATGTTTCCAAAAACTCGCCAAATATAAACTACATAATTAAAACAGACTTAAAAATATACATTAACGGCTTGCTTGATTATGTAAATTTTAAAGGTGACTTAGAAAAAGAGAACCAAGAAGAAAATATATTAATTACTAGCGTTGTGAAAGACGAGGAGGCTATTTCTTATTCATATTGGAGCGCTGAACAATTTTTTTATAATGATGTGTTTGATAATTTTAGAATTATATCTATGCCCACTTTGGCAGATATGGATTTATCTAAATCTCAAAACGTGAAGAGTATTCTTAAGCCCGTTTATCGTATTAGCTCTGCTGGGCACTATTTATTAAACGATAATAATAATGATCTAAGCGTAACACCTCCAGCAACCTATGGGCAGCAGATTTTCTTAATTAATAATTGTCCTAGAGATGTTTTTGTAACTGTTTTGGGCCAAGAGAATAGAAGAAGAAAAGTTTATAGAAACTCTGTTCTTGTTATCCAGCCGGGGCCAACTAGTGGCATAGAATTTAAATATCTTAAAAAAGCCAAATCTAGAGATGAATTTTATTGCGTATTTAATCCAAATACAGTAATATCAACTCAAAGAGAAATCGCATTAGTTTTTGGCATAATCAGAAATGAAGATCTTATTCCTATAGTAGACGACAATGAAATAGAGCAAAAATCTTACATTAAGTTATTATCTAAAGATGGATCATCAAGCAAAATAAATTTAGCCTTGAGAAACTACTATAATGGCAAAGATATTCCTACTGATTCTGCCCCTGACGTTGTCGGTTATGAAGTGGGCATAGGGCATGAAACAATTTATAGATTTTTGTTTTTTGATCCTTCGATTTCTACATATACTTTGCCAGGAATACAAAAGGGCGTGAAGTATCAAGTGAGCATAAACAAAGGGTTTTTTGATAATGTAAATATTTCAACCGATACAGCTTTCACTAATGTAGAAGAGACTCCTTTTGTGAAATATAATGGTGAGATTTTTGCTAAGGATGGTGACACTTTCACGGGAGGAGACGTTAGCGTTTATGAAATAAAATATCCAAACTTTGTGACTGTATATAAGGTAGTCGAAGATATAGACAAGTCATTTCCTATACTTAAGCCGACCGACAAAGGAGAAGAGGGGGGAGTAGACCCATCTATAACAGAAGAAGAAAACGTAAGCGCTAGTGGGCTTGATCTTTTTAAAGCCGCGATACTGGAGCAGTACAGAACGCTAAGTCAAAGCATTATATCTTGGATTCCGAAAGGGCAATCGGCTTTTTGGCTTAATTCAAATTATTCAGACGATTGGTGGGTCATAGACAAAGCAGACAACGCGCAAACATTAACGATAGCCACTGATACGAATAAAACAATCACATTCACAAAATGCGAAATAAAGAAAACAGGTCTAAAAACAATTTTATTTGAGTTTGCCTATTCTTACTACTCTGCGTTGCAAACTGTAAAGCAAATGCCAGACAGTCAACAACTAGTTATAGGTTTAGATTCTGATTTAGCTCCAGATCAAATAAAAGAAATCAAAAGGCGTTTAGGTCAAGAGCGCGCTGCTAATGATAGAGATACATTATTCCCAGAAAAAGAGATCCAAGTAGGCGGATTTCTTGTTGATAGTTTATTTTCTGTAGAAGGCGCAAAAGACAATCAAATAACGTCATCTATAGTAGACGAGTCTGATCTTAACGTCAATATAACTATAAGTAAAATAAAGGATATGCCAGATATATCTTTTGAAGACTTTTCTAAATCATCGGTAATTAAAATTATAAATAGAAAATAATATGTCATATTTTTATTTAAGAGCAGATTTTTTTGAAGACGAAGTTCCGAATCCTTTGTTCTTGCTAAATCAATTTGTAGTTATTGAATCTGAAAATTTTAATAATGAGTCATTTATAAAAGGACTCGCTCAGTCTTATGTAGAAAGCTTGGATCTAAGAGGAGCCGGCAGAGATGGAAGCAATGGGCGCGCTGGAGGTTCAATACGATTGGACGGAGACGGAAATACTTTCGATATAAGTAACTTATATCTTTCTAGTGAATATAAAGATGTGAAATCGAAATGTTTAGACACTATGGATATAATGGGAAATGCACAGTTAAGATATAATTTTTTATACAGAGAGGACGTTTTCGGGGACGATAACTCAGATTTTAATGTAAATGCTAATATAATCAGTGGGGTGGTAGTAAATAAAGCCTATCATAAAATGCTTCCTTCTGGAGACGGGTCTTCTGCCACGATGGTGGCTATAAATATGACTGATGATGAGATAAGTAAGGTGCCGACCAACAATATGTATATTAACTATAGTAATTGCATCGTTGTCAACTTTAAAATTTCTCCTGACAAGTCGGCTGTGGTTTTCTATGTTAGCTTAATAATAATTGAAGATAAAAATTCAGATTATTTAGAAGACTTTTCTAATCAATTTTATTATGATCCAGCCACTCAAAGATATTATTTAGATGCTTCGCTTACTGAATGCTCGATTGCTGTATCTAATTATTTTTTTCCATATATTCTTTCAGTATCTTCTAACTCTTGGCTTAAAAAATCAACATTCCATGGGCCGGTAAAACTACAGTTAGAATCTAAAAACGACACAACTTTAGACAACGTTTCTTATGAAATTACTTATCCATATGCAAATGTATGCAAATCATCCACTACGGTAGGCGCTAACAATACAATCTCTTGCGCAAGTAATCCTGGACAAGTTTCTGTAAATGTCGGCGGAGTAATAAAGCTTTTTGATGATCAACAAATTTGTCCTATCGGAGGAACTGCTAAAACTGTAATAGCTGTTTTTTCTTTAAAAGCTTTAGGTTTATTGACTTTATATAAAGATTTTTCATCTGTGACAACAGTCAAAGCAGACGTCTGGGGTTATAATTTTAGATATATAAAATATGAGCAAGGGACTTCTTATTACATCTTTAAAGATTACGGAAGCGTGGCATCAGCTACTATCATTTATATCAATGAGACACTAGACTTATCAAAATTTTTTAGTGTCAAAGAGCAGTCTGATGGCTTGGTTTTATCAGATTCTGGAAAAATAGTAGCAATAACTCTCAAATTTAAAATTTATAAAATAGCTGAAACAGATGGCGACGCTACTGATTATTCTATTGATGTGCCAGTAAACGTTTTATTGCCGCAAATAGTTTCGATAGATGAAGATGTGGAAGCTAATCAAATAACAATAAAAACTAATTATGCCACGCGCTTGACATATGGATTTAATGAAGAGGCCAATTCGTCTGTCAATATTACAGACACCGCAGACGGCACGAATCAAATAACTACAATAAGTTCAAGCGGCAAATTTGGGTATTTTCATTGCAAAGCTTTTAATTATTATTATGATTTTAATGGATCCACAAGGCCTTTATATTCTTCTAGAGAAATGTCATTAGATTTGATAAGGAGTATAACTATACCATCTTTTACTTTAGCAGTCAAAATAGGCGGCTCTACAAAAACAATTTATGATCAAAGCGGCGCGTCGTCTTCTTCTTTATCTTTTACTGATTTATCGCAAGATCAAATAGAAAATTATTTTGTATATTCAGATTATATAACTAATACGGGTTCTTATTCGTTTGTTTTAACATATAGTTTTGCGGGGACTAAATATTCGTCAATGTCCTTAAAGTTTGGTAATGATCCGACTTTGCATGCGATGGTTTTAGCTTCCGGGACAGCGTCTTTTACAATATCAAAAAAAGATCTATTTGAATCTTTGAATAATAAAAATCAAATAATATTATCTTTTTTAGCAAATGGAGAGGTTCCTTTTAATTTTCCATTTACTTTTTTAAATACATCTCAAGCAAACCCTCCGGTATGCAATGCTTTTTCTTTGTCTAGAGTCCAGGTTTCTTACCCGAAAGCTTCAATAAGCTTTACTCTACAATATACTTACGCCGATGAAGTAGAATATCGTGTGATAGATCAAGATGGTAATTCTTTATATAGTATTTTAATAAAGGAAAGATTTAGAGATATAGAAACTTATTTTTTATTAGGAACAACAAGGCAAAGACCTGTGCAAATAAATGATTTAACTATACCAAAATCTGCGACTTCATTAAGAGTTTCAGCTACGGTAAGAAATTTATACTCAGCATCTAACCCTATAAAAATAGAAGACACCGAAGTGTCTAGTCCTGATTATTTGTTACCATTGCTAATAAGCGCTGCTGAAGTAATCCTATACTCTGACGAAACGTTAACTACTGTAATAACTCAAACAGCTGGAATAAAAAAAGGAGAATATTTTTGGGCTTTTCTTCAGATCAAAGACATTGACGGTAATATAGTGTTAAATCCTAGCTCTAACTATTCTAGCTACATAGCTGGGGGCTATCAGCCAGAAATTTTTATTTTAGAATCCACAGGAGATGAGAATAATGATTTAGAAGGTGTAATCTCAGAAAGAGTGGACAAATATACTTTTAAATTTAAAATAAATAATGGCAGTAAATTTAATGATACTAACGCGGTATTCCAGGCTCAGTATATACCAATAATAGATTCGGAGATTGTCTAATGGGAATAAAAATAACAGCAAAGAAAAGCTATGCAATAGCTGGGCCCAATGAAATTCCAGGCACATCTTTGCCGCCAACAGTTAGCTTGGAGATTAGAGGTTATCTTAATAATTTAAATAAATTTGATCTTATAATAGTTGTATCTAATGCGTTAACCGCTACGCTGTCTGAAAGGTGGGTTTCGATTTCTCAAGATAGGTCCACCTCTTCTCAAATCGGAGATAAGAAGACTTTCGATGTAAAAGATTTATCTTTAATGACATTCCATAAGGACCGGGCTTACTCTACTGAGTTTGTTTTGACTGCCACCAATTCTATTGGGACTTCTACTACTTTACCCTTAATAATTGACCCAGCAAATACGTCTGCAATAAATTTGCCAGATGAAGTCGCTTCTGATTTTGTAATAGCCAGAGAGCCAAAAACATCAGATTTAGTAAATATACAGCTATCATTATTAATTACTGATGCTTTTGATATTTCAAGATTGTCTGGTCTAGAGTTAATTTATAAAAACAGAAATGCTGAGCAATTCAAATCAATAAATCTTGGCATTTATAAATATGAAATATCCAAAGACGAAAACGGCAGAGAGTCTAAGTATGTTTTTAATTTTAAAAAGCAATCAATAATTAGATCAAATTTAGGAGGAAATTTTGATTTTTATATTAAGATAATCTTTGCAAATAGTGATTCTCAGCTAACAGATAAAAAAACTCTTTCTTTCGAGAGTATAGATAACACTTCTCCTCAAAGGCCGACAGACTCTTCTATATCTACGAATATAAAAGATATTAATAATCCTGCTTCATTAAGATACGAAATAACTACTAGATTTTCAGAAGTATATACAATAACAAATAATTCGTCATACGTAAATGAAGAGGTCGCTGTAGAAGATTCTTATCAACATATTTTTTTAGATACTAATAAATATAAAGGATTAACTTTAGGAAGCTACAAATCTATAGGCGAAGACGGAAGTTCTTTGTTCTATTATGAATATAATTATTCAGGGCAAGAAAAAAACACAAAAGGATATTTTTATCCAGCTTCTGTGTCTGAAATATACCCATGCATAATAACTAATAAGGATAATTTATTAAATAGCTCTGTTGTATTATATTGGAAAATTAATGATAACTTTTTTAATTATTCTTTTTTTCAGAACGAAGTGTCAATAACCACCACCGATTTTAAAGTAAAATTACAATACAAGAGCTCCAACACTTATATTGATCTGACTGGGCCAATTACTATAACAAAGGATCCAGTAGCAATATCTGCGGTAGAAAATAAAAAATTTGGATTCTTTTCAAAATATCAAAAATTCGTTTTATCTATAGAAAGAAATGTAAATGTAATAGAGTCGGTTAGGGGTATATTCGATAGAATAAGTGAAGAAGACAACTTTGGCAGTAATTTAAGATTGCTTGTAGTTAAGCACGATGTTGATTGTTATTCACAAGGCGTAACAAGAAGTTATAGTTTCAGTAAAATGTTAATGCCTCCAGAATGGAGATATATAGCATATGATAAGTATATCCCAAATGATACTAAAATTAGAAATGATATTGACAAAAAAATAAATCTTGATTTAAATAGTGAATTTTTAAGAGGAATAAAATTACCAGAAAGCGGCTTCTATAAATACGATCAACTTAGCAAATTAAAAAAACAAGAAGATAAGGGGGCTTTAGTTGAGTTTAATTTTAAAATTTTATACAAGCTATCGTGCGATTACGATGTATTTTATGAAGACCCAATCTTAGAGGGAACAGTAAATTCAGTGCTTTTGCCATCAGTGCCTAATGATGTATTTTTAATAGCCCCTACTCTGGAAATACCTCCTCCGAATTTTACTTCAGAATCTGATGGCGGGAAAAGAGCTGAAGGAATAGCTACGATAAATGAATATGGAAAAATAGTTGGATTACAAATAACTGATCCGGGACATGGGTATTCTTTATTTAAAACAGCTCAAAGCAAAAGAGATCAGTCTTTCACAGATTTAATTCCATATGTAAAAAAATCTTATCAAATAGTCGCAAGTGATTTAAATATTAATAGACAAGTTCTAGTTATTCAAAATAGCTCTTTCGACAAGGATAATCTGAAGGCTTCTCTGAAAGGTGGAGTACGTCTAGCAAGCGCATACGCAGACAAGCAGAGGCTCGACCAGAATGGAGGAAACTCGTTCTCTGTAGAGCAGAAAACAAAATTAGATGAATATTTAAACAACTATTTACCACAAGAGACTCCCGAAGCAGAAAATTCAGTCAAGCCATACGATGTTACTTACTCGGTAGCAGAAAAAGACGTCTCGTCTATTGGAGTATTAGACGAAATTTGGAATATTATTTCCAAGCTATACGCAGATAAGTATACAAATCCAATGCAGGAAAGTGAGATCTATACTGAAGATACAGATGCTGGCGTAAGCGAAATAGAAGAATCAAGCGTACCGAGTACTATAAATAGCTCTAAAGATTCTAGCTCAATTACCGCTACATCGTTGAATCCAGAAGCAGAGCAAAAGAGCGCGACTGGAGGGGTTCCAGAGTTGTTTTCTTTAAATAATTTGACCGTTGTCCCAGATGCTAGCGCTGCTGTTTCTATAGCAAGTAAATTTGCGCCTCCTCCTTGGTTGACTCTATTGCCGCTTTCTGTACGAGCAGATGGGCAGTATGGATTTGGTCCGCTGCCGAACATGGCCCCAAGAGCTGAGATGTTTAATAGATTGGTAATGGGTATAAATAACCTTAACGAAGTAAGAGTCATATTGCCAATGATCTGGGCGGTAGACAGCACAAATTCAAGCACTCGGTGGTACGAACAAGATTCAGAGCCAGATAGATTTAAATTAATTAATTTTAGTGCATCAGGATTAGAAATCGGGGGGACGGCCCGGTCTAGTGACTATTTTCCAATAAATTCTATATTGGGAGCTGGGAGTTCTAAAGACGTCGGAAGATTCAATCTTTATGAAGACGTAGCGACAAGCTTGGGTCTAGGAAGGGGACAAACATTTAAAATATCTACAGAAGAGTCCACCACTCAATCATTCAAACCATTTATTCATCCTTTAATGTCGAGATCTTTTAAAGAAAGTTATTTAAAAACATTCAAAAGAAGACTATTAGGCATAGTAACAGAATCAACAACTTCATGCGTTAATAATATAGCGCCTACAGACGCGGGTGGAGTAACGTATGTCGGGGATTCATACCCTGTTGCTGCCGGAACGACGTATCCGACTACAAACGTCAACTCTAATGTTTATTTTCAATTTTTTGATTCTGGAGGCACTATTGAAACAGCTTCGCCAGCAACAGCTCAATCTTTATCTTTATTTAGGGGTTTAGATCAAAATGGAGTAACAGTATATTATAATTTTAGTTGCGGAGACGCGTATTCTAAATCAATAGACTTCACTTACGCAAATATGTTTCCTGGAACGATAAGGATATGAGTTTAGATAATTTTAGTAATTTATTTAAAGAAGCAGCAAAAATGTCTAAAAGCTTGGCTGGATCGGCAGTGAAAGCTGGGGTGGCGATTTCAAATGGGAAACCCATTATCGCTCAAAAAAATAAAGCCCAAGAGAGGTTAGATGTTTGCAGTAAATGCAAAGACCTAGACAAAAATCTAGGTCGATGCACTGTATGCGGATGTTTTGTAGCAGCTAAAGTAAAAGCTGACTATGAAAGTTGCCCATCTGGCAAATGGTAATTAAGCTTTTTTGATTCTTTCAATAAGCTCAAAAATCTTAGGCTTAGAAAGTTCATTAATAGAAGTTATTTCTTCAGCTTTTTCATACTTGTCTTTGACTAGTCGCTTTTGAATTTGATCGAAAGAAATTCCTTTCTCTTTCATAATGTTCTGAAGCACCGCAGCGGGAGACATCGGATTGTCTATAGTCGGGTCGTCTACGACCTTGACTCCGACCTCTTCTTGGCCGACGATGTTAATCTTTAAGAAGTTCCGTACGCATCTTACGAACGCCCTGTTCTCAGCGATAGCTGCTAAATAATTACGAGCGAAACTCTGAGTGTTGTCCGGCGAGGCATCTGCTAGGGATTGGAAAGAGATATCCTTATCAGCCGTTTCGTAGTTACCTATCCAATTTATATAACAACTAGCTAAAACATAATTTGGGCCGGCCTCTGGCACATCGTAAGACACGCAAGTGAAGCCTCTGATTTGGGCAAGCTCTTTAATTCCGCCTAGCAAAATTAAAAGATCCTTGTCTTCTAGCTTTGTGATATCTGTTTCTTGGGTGCGCTGCTTATTCGGCACTAGAAATTCAGGTCGAATCATCTTGCGCCAATTAACGTATCCATCTTCGTTGAAAACGTATGGAATGGGAGGGTCTTCTAAAAGACCGAATTCATTTCGAGTGAGAAGCTTGGGAGGTGTACTCATCTCATTCATTATGCTTCGAATTGCTCTTTAGTCAAGAAATAAAAGTAATCGGCCTCATCTTTAAAAGACTGATCGATAACAGGCGGTATTTGGAAACTTGAATTACGAACATCCGGGCTATTGATGTCCGATTTGGAATGCCATTTGCTAGCAAAAGTTTTCCCGCCTTTTATTACTATTTTATTTGTCTTAAAGTAAATTTTTGATTTATCTAATCCTTCTAAAAATTCTAAGCCCAAGACATTGAGTCTATTGATTTTTTTATAATCAAAGAATTTGATCTTTTCGCTTTCTAAGTCAGCGCTGCTTAAAGTAGTAATTATTTCATAATCTATTTTTAACTCTTCAATAATATCAATAAATGATGGATCTGAATTTTTTTCAACTTTAAGATATATTTTTTTAATTTTATTTAATCTTTTAATTAATAGATTTTTATTGATTGCTTTGTTAGTAACAACCGAGCAGGAATGGTAAGACAAAAGAAGATCTAAATTCTCTTCAGAAAACAAATAATCCATTCGGATAACAATTTCGTTTTTTAGATTATTGTTTATTTTAAAAGCGCAATCTGGTATGACTTCTAAATTCTGAGCTGAGAAAACTTTTCCTACAGATATGGTATTATCGAAACAGTGGTCTTCGTTAAGAGCAGACTTAAGGATTTTTTTCGCTATCTCCTCTGGCCGGATATTATTTATTCTTGCTCCTGTAGGGTTTAAGAAATTCTTTCTTTCAGTATTGGAATGGATAATCTGATCTTCTTTTGCTAAAACGTTGTCCAAAGTATAGTCGGTCTTTATAAAGCATTGATTCACTGAATATTCAGAAGCCATCAATGAATACAATTTCGAAGATCCGCAAAAGAATAAAGCCTTCTTCAAAATATAAGCTCTTTGAGAAAGGGAATTAGAATTATCTAGGTAAGTGTGATTAAAGTGATAGCGCTTGTCTTCGACAAAATGAACAATCTTTATGTTATGATTAGACAAGATTGGCTCTATCAATTCTATAACTCTAAACCAGAAAATATAATGAAAATTTGGATTAGTTGACTGCGTGTCTAAAACAATATACTTATCAAAATCTAATGGATACAGGCTCTCATATAGATATGAATTGCCGGGATCTAGCCCAGTTGTAACAGAAAAAGATTTTAAAAGATTCATTTGATTAATAGAGAGTGGCTATTGTTTATAGAAAAGTTGTCTAAACGATAACTCTGAAAAAAATTAGCGCCAAGGAAAGCCGGATCGTCGAACTCTGACGTTTTAATTATAGCAGAATGAATCATAGTGTTTCCTGAAAAGACAGATTGGCAAAGCTCGTTGGAAGAAACAAATATCTTTTTGTCTGGATATTTTTCTTTTATTGCCGAGATGATTTTTGTAGACAAGAAAATGTTCTCTAAAGAAGAATCGATAGAAACAAAAATTCTTTCTTCTGGCTTCGTGTCAATAAAAAGATCTTCTATTTTAAATTTTTTATTTTTTTCGTTTTCCTTGTACGCCACCTCTCTGAAATACTGCTCTATAGTTTGTCGTGGAGTATTATTTTTAATTTTATCGACCCAGTGCAATAATCCATCATCGCCGTCAGCTATGTCTCTCAATAGTATTAGAGAATATAAAGATTTCAACCAAAGCACGCTATCTTCTATTTCTGGAACAAAAGCATTTGGATTGCACAATTTGCCTGGTTCTTTATCTAAAGAATACTCTTTTAATTCACAAGAGTCTAAAAATTTTTCTATTTTACCGCCAACACTATCTACAGAGAAATTATCTATAGTCCATTTCCTAGCTAATTTTCCCATTTTAATTTTTTGATTAACTGGCATCTTGAAAACAGAGGTTAAATTATCTGATATTGAAATCGGGCAAGTAGACGCTTTAATGAACTCGGTTCCGAATTCTCTATACTCGCTCCAATTTAAAGCGATAGAATTAGCCTCAGGGCAACACATTTCTTCCCCGCAACTATAATTAGTGACTAAAGTAATTAGTCCGGCCAACTTCGCTTCTTGGATCGGGATTTCTTGACCACCACTTGTGAATGGGTGGCAATAAACATCCATTAAATTATAAATTTCATTTAATTGTTTTTCTGTAGTGCCAAGGTTAGTCGAGGTTGTGACGCAAGAGGATTGACTTCCGCATCTTGAGCAATCTGTTTCATGACCCGAAAATGAGCTTACATGGTAATTGCGGCATTTTTTACAAATATATGTAGTTAATATATCTTTAATATCAACTCCAGTTTCTTTGCTTAGCTTTTCAATTCCCCACCCTTCTTTCCAATGAGTGTGCAATAAAAGCTTTGGTTTACATTCAGGATTTTTTTCTTTAAAGATCTTAAAGCCTTGAAGTAAATTTGGTACAGATTTTCTGAGTTGATTTCTAAAAACAAATCCAATAATAAAATCATCAGAAGATATCTTGTTTTTATTTCTTAGGCTTGCTTTTTCATCTTCTGAGAAAGGCCTAAAATCAGAAACATCTATAGCCCCATGCAGAGTTTTAACATGCGCGTGCCCAAGTTTATGCATTTCTTTTTCAGCAAAACTAGACCATACCCAATAGTTTTTAATTTTAGGAGCTGCTTCCACAGCAGATGGTAGCAAAGGCAGCGAATCTAATGTAATCCAAAGAGCGTGATTTATTTTATTAAACCACGGTTTATTGATTGCGTAATCAACTCCCCAAAAATCTTGCACTCCAATATAGACATCCGGCTTTTCTAACTCCACAATTCTGTCCAACTCAAAGGCTCCATAAGAATAAAGCCTGCTTTTGTCTGTGCTAGAATTTGAATCGTTTAATTCCGCGCCAGAGACGGGATAGCTTCCATAGCTTTTCCAAGGAGTCCTTTCTAATTCTGGATGGTTTTTAGTAAGCCCGCCTGCGAGAGAAACTATATCGTACTTTCCTGTATTATATAAATAAGAAAGAACGGCCTTGGTATTTCTACCAAAGCCAGTTTTAGATAAAGCGAAATCGCTGTGATAAAGGATTTTTTTCTTTTTTACCATAGATCGTCGTCCGGCGTCTCCTGCTTCGGAGCCTCTTCTTTCTTGGGAAGGACTGCTTGAGGAGCGGCGGCTGATCTATTATCTTGATCTAGCGAAGCCTTTTCAAAACTTTTCGCAAGAGCAAAGCAGAAGAAAGCCTCAAGGCGGGTTCCCTCTCCGAATGTAAAGCCAATCAAGAAAGAGGTCTTGTCTTGAGCGTTTTCCTTGCTTTCCTTTGACACGGAAAAGGAATAGCCAACTTGAGTTATCTTGCTTGGATCATCCTTTGTGCCGCGCATGTAAGGAGAGAACTTGATTCTAGTTACTTGCTTAGCTGAGTCGTGAAAAGCTGAAATCTCACCATTGCGTCTAATTGCCGAGATGATATCTGAAGCTTCAGTAAGACTTAGCTTAATAGAGCATGAAGCCTTTGGGTTTTGAGAGTTGCCAGCGAATGATCCGCGCTTAGCTTGGTCGTCCCAGCTCGCCTGCTTGATCATGTTGACGAAAACGCAGTCGTCCTTGGCGGAGTATTTGAAGGAGCATCCGCAGCCAGTGTTCTTAGGGTTCGGTTTATAAAATTGAAGCATACAGGTTATTGTGACACTTTACTCTTGATTGTCAAGATTTTTTTCTTTCAATTCTGAAAGCTTGGTGTAAATTTTCAAGGTCTGAATTCCAATGGAATCCCCAAACAAGCAATCTTGTTTTTTCGTGGCTTTAACGATAACGATGTCTTCCTTTTCGGGCAGCTTGTCGCCATTAGAGGATTTATTGAATTCTATTTTGTCGTTGAAAGTAAGCACAGGTATAGATCCGAATTCATCAGAAACGATCATTTTGAATACTTTAGTTTTTTTCTCGTTTTTAGAAGTCCATTCCGAGGCTTCTTCCACCTTGCCAACTAGATAAACAGTAGAGTTATTGCCTAATTCAGATATCTGAGCGGTTGAAACAAGCGACGGCATCTTAGGGTGGAATATATCTATCAGTGTGTTATTGTAACTATACCCAAGCAATTTATTTTCATAGTACCAATTAGCAAAGCTTTCTGATTTATTGTTTTGTTGATATATTTTTAAATAAAGATCATACTTTTTCTTTATTGTGACTAAGCGAGTTTCTTTTATAAGAAGCTTGCTGTTTTCGTTTTTAGTTTCAGATAGTTTTTTGACTGTTTTAAGTAAGTCGTTGCCGCACTCTGGGCCATACTGCATAGCAAGGACTTTTTCCTTTTCGCTTAACACGTTCCACAATTGAGCCTCTAGGACGACTCTGCTGCGGGAAACAGAGAACCCATCCAAGGCACCAGCCTGAATCAGTGCTGATAAAACACCGATAGAAAGCCCAACTTCTTTAGCGGCTTGGAATACTTCAAATTTACTAGATTGCTCGCTCTTAAAGAGTTTGAGCTTTTCCATAGTTTTCTCTGAGATGCCCTTAATAGAAGATAATCCAAATCTAATATCATTTCCTTGGATAGAAAAATCAGTATCAGATTTTAATATGTGAGGCCCAAGCAGAGTTATGCCAAAGTGCCGAAGCTCTTTCTGGATCTTGGATATCTCTTCTAAAGGAGCCGGCTCATGCTTTGTCATTTCTAGCAAAGCTAAGAAAAATTCTTTAGGGTGCTTGAATTTAAGATAAACAGTACACGCGGCAAGAGCCGCATAGCTCATGGAGTGCGATTTATTAAATGAGTAATTTGCTGAGTTTTCAAGAATGCGCCAAAGGATGTCTCCGATTTCTGGGGCTAGATTATTCTCTTTGATCTTGTCTTTGATTTTTTCTTGCCATTTTTTGGCTTCTTCGACTTTCTTCTTACCGACAATTCGGCGAAGAACTTCTGCTTCATCAAGAGTAAATCCAATCTTATTGGACATTTTCATCAACTGCTCCTGATACAATGCAACGCCACCGCTGCCGCTCAATACGGAATCAAAAAATTCATGGATGCCTTCGTATTGATTGTTGTTAGTGAAGTTGGCATACTGATCAACGAATTCTAAAGCTCCGGGGCGAGCAAGAGCAAGGACTGCGCTTAGTTCTTCGAGGTTTTTTGGCTTTACCTTCTTGCAAACTTTGAAATTTGTTTCAGCTTCAATTTGGAAGCATCCGTGAGGAGTTTTAAAGTCTTGTAGCTGCTGATATATTATCGGATCATTAAAATCAATGTCTGAGGTTTTAATATTTATTAATTTACAGACACGGTCTACAATCGATACGCTTCTTAAGCCAAGAAGATCTAGTTTAACATTAAAGATAGAAACCCAATTCATGTCGTAACTAGAGACCTGTTCTTTGTCGCTGGTAAGTTCGGTAGGACAGCTTTGATCTATTGGATGGTACGAAAGCATCATCCCTGAAGCGTGGACGCTCTTGTTCTTAATTAAATTGCGCAACTTTAGCGCAGTCTTATAAGCTCTAGGATTGTTATCGCACCAAGCTTGTAGGTCAGGCACTTCAGCGTAAGCTTGCTTAAGATCCATCACTTGGCCGAAAGTTTTAGGGATCAAAGAACTTACTTCATTCATTTCGCTCTCTGGCTTCTCATCAATGATCTTTCCGCATTCTTTAATTAATATTTTTCCACTTAGAGTAGTAAAAGTCAAGATTTTACAAGTCTTTCCAGAGAATTTTTCCTCTAGGAACGCGATCACCTTGTGGCGATTGTAATAGCAGATATCAATATCGACGTCTGGTGCTAAGCTGCCGTCTATATAGTCTATGCCGTCAACAGTCTGTTTTTTAGATCTTGTTTTAGAAATAAATCTCTCAAAAAATAATCCATACTTTATCGGATCTATTTTAGTGACTCCAATTAGAAATAGCACTAAGCTCCCTGCGGCGCTGCCTCGTCCAGCTCCTAGTGGAACAGCGTTTCGCGAACAAAAGTCTACGACGCGCCATACAAGTAGAATATAGTCCACATAACCAAGCTCTTGGATTGTAGATAGCTCGTATTTTATCCTGTCTACGTAAGCGACGTATTCCGGTGATTCTTTGAGCAAATTTAGTTTTTTAAAACCATGCAAACATAGCTGCTTCAAAAAACCGAAGTTATCCAAACTATTGAAGTTTACTAGTTTCCGGTCTTCTTCAGTGATCGAAAGCTCGGGAAGCCGGACCCCGTGTAGAGGAAGGCTTATATTTGAAAATAAATTTTCGAATGGCGAATTAGTTGTCATTGATTAATTTTGTTATCTCTTCAAACTTTTGTTTTTTGCGGTCTAAGAATATAGAACTGTCGTTATATAGGAAATGATAAATTAGAGATAAATTTTTACAAGTTTGGCCTCCTATCTTAAAATAGAAAATTTCAGTAGGCCTCCTTTTTTCTTTATAAAGTTCGCATTCCGCTTGAACTCCAGAAAGCTTTATAAACTCTGATTTGAAATTTTTTAAGAAAGTGTGATTAGAGCAAATTTCGAATTTCCACAGTATATAGTTATATTTTGAATGTTTAGAGTAATTAATAGAGCCATCTCCATCAAAATACCCCCTAATAAAATGTCTAACAAGATTTTCAGGAAGGATTTTTCTATCAGGAAATGTTATCGAGAATGTTTTTCTTTCACAACATCCATTTTTCACTAGGTCTTGATATATTTTTTTATTTGAAATAGCGAATCTTGGATATTTTCGATCAAAGAATATGTTGTGAGTTGATTCAAGGCTTTTTTTAAGCTTTTCTAAATGCCCAATATCTTTAGGATGCAGGGTTAATTTCAAAGAATTGTGTGTGACGCTAGCATCTGCGTATAAGAATCCAAGCCAATAAGCCTTATCTTCAGAGTCAATTTGTTCAAAAAAATTATAATTTGCTTTTTTAACTATGTGCGATTCCGACAAAGACCTGAGTTTGACATTATTTTTTTTCAATATCCAATTAACTTTAGAAACGCTTGACTCGCAATCCTCAGCTATCTTGGCTAGAGAAAGCCCAGAGCTGTAAAGATTTATCACTTTTTGTATGTCCATGTCTAAAATTACACCTAATTTAAAAAAATTTGATATTGACGTTTATAAAGTCTTTCATATCTCCACTTGAAATTTAATTTTATTCCAGACTTTCAAATTTAAATCTAAATCAACAATTGCATTGTGCAAATTATCATAGTCATGATCTATATTATAATCCTTGCCCAAAGCTGTAAGATTAGTTTTTATACCTTTTCTGTAAGTATGAAGTAATTTATATTGATATTCGATCAAAGTTTCTTTCGACATCTTAGGGATTCCATATTTGATTCCCTTAGCCAAGCAATTAGTATCTAAAATTTTATTAACTAAATGATTCGCTCGCAATCCTTTAAGCAAATACATCTCTTTTATAAGATAGAAATCGAAACCAAGAATGTTATGACCAACAATATAGTCACAAGAGTCAAGCCAATCCCTAATAGTATCAAAGACATCATCAAATTTCTTGCCAGTTGTTTGGATGAGTCCTTCAGGATATCTTGTGATTCGTCTGGCATCTTCTGATATTTTAAGATTGGTGTCCCATTTAATCAAAAAATCTCTCTCGTCGATTTTCTTACCACCCACAGTGTCTAGCATGGCAACTTGCCATGGAAGATTTTGGCAAAAATTAAGACACAGATTTAATGTTTCGCAGTCGATAAAGACAATCTTTTTAGACTTGTCAAATCTCAGTAGTTCATTTTCCATATTTTTCCTTGAATGACTCGGCGCAGAATTCGTTTGAAGAGCAATGATTTAGATTAGGTTTGCTCAAAGTGGTTCTTTCGGAGATGCACCTAAACGTAAGGTAAGCCAAGAAGTCTTCTTTGTTTTCATAATAGATAGACTGTGTTTTGACTGCCAATTGTTTGTCTGAGACAATTTCTTCGACTTTCGATTTAAGAATTTCATCAAATGGCAAATTATTATCCTCTACAAAATAAACAGGATCGCAAAAACTAAAATCAGGAATGCAAACGCTATAAGTCAAATTATTTTTGAACACATAAGAATCATAGAAAGGAATGCAAAGCAAAAGATTTTCCTTGCTCCAAATTTCTTTAAGAGTTTTGCAGTCTATTCTTGGGTAATAGTAAAATCCATTTGTACTGGCAACAGTAGATATCTTGATCAGATTTTGATATCCTTCTGATCTCGACAAGAAGACAATTACTTTGTGTTCTTTTTCTCTAGATTCAGCAGTCTTGTTGTCAATATCGTCGCACACGGTTAAACGCAAACCAAATCTTAAGTTTAGATTAGCATCCTCGCAAGACTTGTAAGCCTCTAGCAGTCCAGAAATAGAGTCATCGACAAGATGAACTTTGTCTAGATTAAGCTTCTTCGCGATGTCAATAATAGAGCTTGGCTCGTCTGGGTCGCTAGACCCTGCTTTAGACAGGGTAAGCACAGATTTGCCAAGGCTATAATGAGATTTAAATAAAGGGACAGCCGAGTACACGCTTAATTGTGGCTGCTTTTTCGAGAAAGTCAATCAAAAAGTCAACGTATCTTTGCTCCAAAATGGGCAGCCCTTGTATTCTTTTTTGTTTATTAATTTTACCTTGGGGTCTTTCAACAGCAATTCTTTATCGAATGAAGATTTAATAAATTTATCTTTCTCATCCGAGCCTATGTAAAATGTTGCTGGTAGTCTAGACGGGCAGATCCATTTGCCTTCCACATCGCTACCGCACATCCATTTCTTCTTAAAAGATTTGGCGGCAAGATTTTGCACGGCTTTCTTTTCATCAAAAGAAGATATATATCCAGCTATATAACTTAAATAAGTCTTGAATCCTTCTAACTGTTCTTGGGTAGGGGTGGGTGCCTGTTGGATTGGTTGTTTTTTAAATTTTAAAAATACAAAGGACACTGTTGGAATATGTCCCTTTGTTTTAAACACAGCCAAAGAATACATCAAATTTTGCAAATTAAAGTCTATCTCTTCTTTAGAGAATTTAGCTTTACTTGATTTATAATCGTAAATCTTATATTCTTTATCGTTAAATTTTGCTAGCTTATCAATAAAGCCATTTATGATATAGTCATCTTCTTCTAGTTTGAACTCCGACTCGGCTTCTAATAAAACAGATCCGTTGCAAAAAAAATCATTTTGAAGGCCTGTTTGAATCATCATGTAAATAAGATCCAAATTTTCTTCGTCGTTGACTTTGAGTTTCTTTGCGTTTTTTAGAATTAGTCTGTGGATGCAGGGGTTTTTAATTACACCGGCTTTGCCAGAACACAAGTCTTCGAAATATTTCTTATGTCTATCTGTTAAAAGAAGCTCAAAAATTAAATGACAGATTGTTCCTCTAGAAGCTCCGGAATTAGAAATGTCTGGCACTTTAAGAACATATTTAGTATAGTAAAGCCAGCTACAGCCTTCAGCGGTTTTAATTTTGCTGGCGCTAAGCTTTATTTTTTCAGTGGTGCTCATTGAATTGAATTATACCAATTACCGATAAGAGATCTATCTTTTAAATGCATTTCTCCGAAATCTTTTGCGCCAAATGGGAGTTTGATTTCTATTTGATTGGAGTCGAAGTAATTCAGAAGCCTTTGCTTTGCGGATTCTGCTGCTATATTTCCAGCTGCATTATCGAAGCTGTCGTCATTAAATGCTATTATTATCTTTTTTGGATTGTAACCAATAAGGGAATATATAATTTTTGGAGAAAGATTCAAGCCAAAAGAGACTATAGAATTATTAATCCCATTCTCTCTTAACGCTAGCATGTCGCCAATGCTTTCGACAAGGATAATAAATTTAGAATTTTTGATGTCTTTAGAGTTTACTTTTAGCGGAAAAGCCCATTCTTTCTTGTCTCCGATTAGTTTCCACTTTGGTCTTCCTTCTAAGCTCATTTTAGATATATCTCTGCCGGCGAATCCGACTATCTCGTCCTTGCAGTTGAATATAGGAAAGACATATCTATTGAACATTTTTCCGGTAGAAGCAACGCCGCATTGGAATGGAAGAAGAGTCTGGCTAGAGATGCCTCTATTTTCCCAATAAGAATGATCTCGCGAAAGCTTTATAAGCAAAGACTTATCAAAAATAGTTGTTTGACTAGTAGTTACTTTTTGTTGATTCTCTTCAGATCGAGAAGTGTCGATTCCTTTTTCAGAAATCCACTTCTTTGCTTCGTCTATATTTTTAAGCTTAAGAGTTAGTCTTACAAGATCTTCAATAGAACCGCTGATGTTTTCTTTAAAGTCTACCCATTGCCCAGAATTTTTCCAAATTCTTAAAACGTTATCGTTACCGGAATCTCTATAAAGAGGCCTCGTTCTATACTCTCTTCCGTGATCAACAAGAGAGTAGCCAATGTCGGTCAATATCTGCCTTACGGATTCGCAGTCATTCATAATACTTCTCCATCGCCAGAGTCGTCTAGCTCGGGGCGCAATGACTTGGCAGATATAATATCTTCCAAAGTCCCAGTCTCTTCAACATTAAAATTGTTAATATTAAAACTTATGTAATTCGGCGCATATTTAATCTTTTTGCCCTCTTTGATTCTAACTAAATCGTGATGCCCAGCAGAGTCTTTTCCTTGGAAGCGGGTCGCTAGAGGAATCAGCTTATGAGAACCGAACTCTATTCCATCGTCAGCAATCTCTTCTACGCTCTTGCGCCTGAAAATAGCGACAAAAGATGCATACCATTGTAGCCGATCAGACTGAGAAATCGCGCTGCTGTCATCTACGCCGTTCTCTGCGCTTCTGTTAAGCTGGCAAGCTGTTAGAATCGGGACATTTAATTCCAAGCAAAGCTCTTTAAGAGCATTGACTTTGTCGCCAATTAATTGGTATTCTTGTTTGTTTTTATCAGATTCGCCTGTTAGCTTAATGTAATCATAAATAATAACGCATTGATTTCCGCGACCAACCTTTGAGAAATACCAGCGCTTGACAATAGACGCCACTTCCTCGATAGGCTTTCCAGCTACTTGAAGATGGTCTACTTGATTACTAAGGGCTTTGATTTTGTTTTTGCTTTCTTCAAATTTTTGGAAAAGATTAGCGTTCTTTTTCCAGTTACCTGTTTCTAAGTGCCAAACAGGAATGCCGGTAATAGAAGAAGCTATTCTGAACTTCATATCTATAGTAGACATTTCAGTGTCTAGAACAAGGGCTCGGCACCCTTTATTCATGCTTGTGACCTTAATGGCTAGGTCGTTCAATATGGTTGATTTGCCATGCTTAGGTCTGCTTACCCATGCATATATATTACCGGGACGAATGCCGCCGTAAAGACGATTAAAATTTGGATAAGGAGTAGCTAAGCCAGTATCTTGAATTGGATTGTTTCCGCGCTCTTCAATTATTTCTATTACATTAGCAGTAATATCTTCTGGCTTGTTATTCTCAGCAGCGTAAACGCAAATTTTGCTATTGTAGATCTTATCTGATTCGGTAATGATTTCTTCAATTTGTTTTTCTGCGCATGAATTAGCAAACTTTTTAATATCGTCTCCGGTCTGCTCTATCTCTCTTCTGATCCTGAGCTTAAGAAGTTCTTTAGATCCTTCAATTAAACCGGCCTGAGAGGTGGGCACAAGGCAAATGCTGTTGACATAATTAAAGATATCAATAGACTGGTCCTTAAATGTGATGCCAAGGTTCTTGCATTTTTGAGAAATCAATACCTTATCAATTTGCTCCCCTTTATTGAACGTCTCTTTAAAAACGCAAAAGATAGTATAATGAACCTCATTGATAAAATCACTGTCACTGATAAAAGATTCAACGTCGGCAAAAGAAGTTGGATGCCTAATTAATCCAGACAATACGTATTTTTCTACTTGGAGAGAATAAATGGCCATTAAAGATTGATATTAAATTTGTCTTTGAAAAACTGCTCTGACAAGTCTTTCACTTCGTTTTCATAAACTTCAACCAACTGAAACTCATTCAAAACCAGCCACTTTTCCTTAGCGACATCTCTCTTGATTGATTTCAAATAGTTCAGCCTAGAGTCTCCGTGAAAGAATTTATTGTAAGCGGAGTGCTGTTTGCCGTGAACTTCTACGGCTATTCTTAGGGTAGCGTTAACAATGTCTACTTTAAGTCTAGAACCAAATACGGGAAACTCTTCGTAAACAATATGATTCTTCCAGTACTTTTTAAGAAACTGCTTTGTATTAAACTGAACCTTAGACCGAGAAGCCGCCTCCCAATCAACTAAATACTGAGAGACGTTTTTGCTTACAGCTTTACCGTATATATTATACAGCTTCACTTCTTTAAGGCGCTAATGAACTTATTAAAGAGATATTTAGTAACGTCTTGGTGCTCCTCAAGGAAGTTCTTTAAATTAGCTTCTCCTTGATGCTGCTTAGGCATTTCAATGTTGTTCTCTGCCAATTCTTTAATAAGCTCGTCGGTAATAGTGATCCAAGCCCCCTTAGCGTGAGCGAACTCCCAAGCTAAAAGCTGGTCAACGATTTCATACTCAACCCAAACACTCGATCCGTTAGACCGCTCATATTTAATCGGGTAACGAACTTCTCTTCCGGACTTTTCATTGGGAGTCTTTTTGAAGATGATTTTGCACCAATGACCAACTGGATTGCCTTCTCCTTTAGCGTTAGCGTAGATAAGATCCTTATTCCAGCGCTGTTGGAACTCAAGAATCCAATCTGAATAATGCAAAGCAGCATTTCCTCCGCTTGCGTTAGTTACTTTCGGATCGCCTTTCTCGTATGGGTTTATCTTAATCGATGATCTGACTTGAGACACAAGGAAGCATATGTGGCCTCTGGAAGAGAAAGCCGCAGCCATTTTGCGAAGAAGATCAGATGTTAACAGGGCTGCTCCAGCCGTTTTATTTGCTTCCATAGCAGACTTGGCTAAATCATTCCTAGGAACCAGAGCGTCAAGACTGTCGATGATAAAGAAATAAATATTTCCATCATCATTATTTTTAATTAGCTCACGCATTGTGTCGGTGACAAATTCATAATCATTAGTAGGAATAACCCTCCACTTAGCCGGATCGGTGCTTACTCCAGATCTGGCAATCATGTTTTCGCTCAAACGTCCTTCAGACTTAATATAAATAATGCATCCTTTTTCTGGATGGGTTATTTGGAAATTGCGAGCAAACGCCAAAGCGTTGCTGGTTTTGCCTCCCTCTGTGATTCCTGAAGATCGGATGATTCCGGGATGGATGCCTCCGCTCATCTCAATATCTAATGTCAAGCTGCCGCTGCTAATAACATAATCAATATTATTATCAAAAGCGTAATGGTGGTCTTTGTTTCTATTTAGAATATTATCAAGAACCTTCAGCTTTCCTGATGATGTATCCGAGTCTGGAGTCTCTTGAATCTCTTTCTTTTGTCTTGCCATATTATGTCTTATTAAAAATATTTAAAAAATCTTTTACTGATGTAGGTTTTTTTACAATTTCCGTAGGAGGAGCTACTGGATTATCTTCTAGGATAATCTCCTGCTTTTCAAAAGAAAGAGACTGATATTTTTTGATATCATTGAGAAACTTTTTCCCATTTTCTCCCAAGAACCAAGTCAAGGATATAGTTTTGGTCCTACCATTTAAACTCATAAGCCAATCAAAACCATACTCTTTTATAAGCTTGGTAGCTACGCGCATTTCATTAGGCCAATTAATATTTTTTTTATCAATCAGAAATAAAGATATCACCTCTTGCTGCTGGCTTAATTTTCTTGGCTTGCTCGTTCGCGCAGTCATCGAGGACACTATGACTCGCAGCTACGATTTGTCAAGGAGAGACGCGTCATGGGCGACCATTTTTTTGACTAGCCCTTTAAAATCAACTTTTGGAGACCACCCAAGCTCTTGCCTGGCAGGGGTAGAGTCGCCCATGAGAAGCTCGACCTCGGCTGGGCGATAAAATTTTTTATTTATTTTAATTAAAACAGAAGAAATTGGATCTTTGGAAATGGCATATTTTGTAGAAACGCTATACTCTTCGTTAACATTAGAGCCATGCCAAACACCATCTATGCCTGCTTCGTTAAATGCGATTTCAATAAATTCTCTAATGGAGTGAGTTTCGTCGCTAGAAAGAACATAATCTTTTGGGGTCGTTTGGTTTAGCATCTTCCACACGCCATCGACAAAGTCTTCGGAGTCAGACCAATCTCTTTTAGCGTCTAAATTACCTAATTCAATTGGATCAAAAGACATGCCATTCTTTATAGCGTGATATATTTTTGCTACTCCTTTGGTAATTTTTCTAGTTACAAACTCTTCTCCGCGCTTAGTTCCTTCATGATTAAATAGAATGCCATGAATAGCATAGAGATTATAAGACTCTCTGTAAACTTTAACAAGGTGCCTGCAAGCTGCCTTAGATGCTCCGTATGGGCTCCTTGGTCTGATAGGGTGGTTTATGTCTTGAGGTATAGTGGCGACATCTCCAAACTCCTCGCTAGAACCAGCAGAGTAGAATCTGCAATTTGGCTTAAATCTTCTAATAGCTTCAAGACATCTAGCAACTCCAGTAGCATTAATATCGAATGTTTGCAACGGGATAGTCCAGCTGCACCCAACAAAAGATTGAGCGCCAAAATTAATAAAATAATCAGGTTGAATTTCTCTTACTAAATTGTCGATACTCACGCTATCGGAAAGATCTCCGTACACCAAATTAAATCTAGGATTACTTATAAATCCGTTGCAATTTACAAAATTTGGATTAGAGCTTCTCCTGATCATCCCATAAATTTCAGCGGCAGTATTTTTTAGCAAATACTCGACCATATTAGCTCCGTCTTGACCGAGAACGCCAGTGACAATGATTTTCATTAGATGTCAATTTTGCCGATAACGATATCCTTCAGCATGACCCAATCAGCAGCTTTAGCCCAAAGTGGATTCTTAAAAGCCGCTGGCTTATTCTTCTCAATAAAAAAATGCCCACTCCATGCGAATGGATATACTACAAAAGGAAGGGCCGCAAACATCGGCAAGAAAAATAAAGATTTACAAAATACCAAATAAACACATGCGATAAAATAAATAACAGTAACCAATTGGCCAAGCACATGAAGTCTTCTGTTCCACTTATTCTTATGGAGAGTCAAATACATTATATAATATTCTTGGAATGTCATAAATTAATTTTAAGCAAATCGCTTGATGAATATATTTTAGGCAAATCCAATACAATTTCAAAAATATTATTAGCTTTGCAAGTTTCAGATTCTGCGGATACAAGATTTCCTTGTTTCCTGTCTCCACTATTAAAAAAATACATTTTACACTTAGGAAAAATTTCTCTGATCTTAATTAAAGTGGCGCATTGAGTTTTGTCTTGATCGGCAGAAATCATAGCAAGGTCAACTGACTTTAGGCTAGAAACAATCTTTCTTCTATGATCTTCATCCATGAAAGGTTTGCTTCCCTTCAAAGAAACCTGCAAGTCACTATTAACTACAGCTATTAAAAAAGCACAATTCTTTTTTGAGGCATCAATGTATTCTATGTGTCCATAATGAATTGGATTAAAATATCCAGATACAATTCCAATAGTAAAATCATCTAGAAGATATTTCATGGGAATTATTGAAGATTGTGTGAGCTCCATTGTAATCAAAATCAAATTCTAAAATACTATCAATGAAAATATTAGATATTTTTTTCTTTACAATAGGATCGCATAGAACCAAAACAAAGCCGCAACCTCCTGCCCCAAGCAATTTGGCTCCATAAGCTCCAGCTGCCATACATGTAGATATTATAGAATCTACAGATTTAGTAGAAACATGAGCTGAGATTCTAGACTTTTCAAGCCAAGCGTCATGCATAAGAGCTCCCATAGACTTGATGTCTTCGGAAAGCAAATGACCGTAAGCTTCATAAGCCAATTTTAATATTGAAGTTTTGTCTTTATTTTCATGAGATTTGGCTACGCTATCAGATGCTCTTTGTTCGTTAGAGTAGATAAGGACCATTGAATCAAGGAGGTGGTCTCTGAATTCGTTAGTTATCGATAAAGGCTTAACAAAAAAGTCTCCATTCTTTTTTATTTCTATTGTATTTAATCCTCCATAAGCAGCCCATATTTGATCTTGTATACCACCGCTTTCTTTAAGAATATTTCTTTCTATCTCTATGGCGTCTTTTGCTATTTGATTTTTAGATATTTTTTTACCTAAAAAAGTTCTTAGCAAATGACTCATTCCAACGCAATACGAAGAAGAGCCGCCAAGTCCAGTTCTTGATGGAATATCTGAAAAAGAAATAAACTCAATTGATTCATTGATTCCAAAATATTTTAATGTTTCTCTAATTAAAGGATTTTCTATATCTCGCAAGTTTTCGACTCGTTCAAATTTAGAATAACTTACTGTGCTCGCTTCTGATAAAATCTTAGGTTTATTTCTAATAGAGAGGTAAGCGTACTTATTAATAGTGCATCCAAATATAAAAGATCCATGCTGACTATAAAAATCAGCATAATCAGTAGATCCGCCAAAAAATGAAACTCTAAATGGAGACTTTACTAAAATCATGAGGGCAAATCATTAATAATAGAAGTTAGCTCAATAATATACTCCTTTGAAAGCTCGGGGTAGTTTCCAATATACCAACCGAAATTATGGCAATGATCGGTGACTGGAAAATTAAGGTAACTATTTCCAAAAAGCTTTCTAAGGTACGGTTGGCGCAATTGATTGCCTCCGCCGGATAAACCGCGTCTGAACTCAATACCCGCATTGCGCAATGATGTTTCTACATTAATCCTCAAAGCCCAATCAGGCTTTTTAAGGATTAGAGTCAAAGCATAATTAGAATTACCTCGTCTATCAAAATCAACATAAAACTTCTCAGGATTTAAATTATTCAAAAAGATATCTAGATTTTCTGCTCTAATTTTATTGTGTTTATCTAAATTAGGAAGTTGATTCAAAGCTAGCACAGCGTTGATTTCTGTTGATCTAAAATTGTGGGCAGCTTCCAAGAAAACAAAGTCCTTATTTAAATCTGGATTTTCATTAAGAACTTTCTTCTTTAGGTTTTCATCAGTAGTCTCTCTCAGCATTCCGTGAGATCGGAAAGCTCTAATTAATTGATATATATCATGATCATCTGTGCAGATCATCCCGCCTTCAATAGAGGTCATGTGGTGAGCGTAATAAAATGAAAAATTAGAAATATCTCCGAATGTACCGACCTTTTTTCCATTAAATGTAGCGCCATGAGACTCGCAGACGTCTTCGATTAGAAGAATATTTTTTTCCTTGCAGATCTGGATAAGTTCATCAGAAAGCCCATTGTATCCAAGAATATGAATCAATAAAATAGCTTTAGTTCTGCTGGTAATCTTGCGCTTGATGTCTTCGATATCTAATGCTAGATTGTTAAGTTTAATGTCGCAAAATACTGGAGTGAAATCATTATGAAGGACTGCCGCTACATCAGAAACCCAGGCCATCGGAGGAACAATAACTTCCCCGCCCTGAGGAAACTTATGCTTAAGATATAGCAAAGACAACTCATTGGCTGCGCTGCCAGAGTTTACCATTACGTTGTACTTAGTTCCCAACCATTCGCCCCACTTAGTCTCGAACTCTTTAACCTTAGATGAGTTGGTTAAAATTGGTAAAGGATCTTGAGATAAAAAGTCAATGATTGAATTCGCGTCTGATCGCGAAATGTTATTATGCATTAATGGCCACTTCATAATATTTTTATACTAGATTAAACAAGAAAGAGCAAATTTTATTACTGTCAGGAGGAAGATTATCTTTGCTAGGATCAAATCCAGCAATTTTTTCTTCTATTGTTAAAACTCTTACAGGCTTTCCAGAAGCAAGCATTAGCTCATAAGCAATTTGCTTGGCTATTCCATTCGGGTAATCGTCGTCTAAAACTACTCCTCCATATTTAGAGTTCTTTAGGTTTTCAATAGCTTCTTCTGAAATTCTTAACGGTTTTATCCACAGCTGATGAAAAACAGAAACACTAAGTCCTTTATTGTTTAAATGTTTGGCTGCTTTATCAGCTTCAAATCTGGTTATGGAAAATGGAAATAAAACAAAATCTGGATTTTTTATATTTATATCAAAAAGCTCATCTGCATTAGAATAACTTTTTCTGTGTTCAGAAACATATAGAGGATCATCATGTTCCATAAAATCTTTATACACGCTCAAATATTCATTGGGGGTCATCGGAGAGGCGATTCTAATTCCGGGCATTCTGTAGACAAGGCCATGATGAGAAGATCCTGCCACTGGACCTATTCCGCCTTCCATTGCTATAGATCTAATAAAAATAGGACATGGTATGCCCCAAAGATCTTTAGATTTGGCTGCGTAATTAGCAATAATTGAAGCGTTAAACCATTGAAACCCTTGATATCTTACGACGTATATTGGTCTGGTTCCTACAAGAGCGGCACCTGTAATTACGCCGCCAGCCATTACGTCCGCCATAGAAAGCTCCACTAAACCATCGGATTCAGAAAGCTCTGGTACTGTGCCGCCAACCCACCCTACGGCGCTTAAGCATTGGCCGAAAAGTTGGTTGCCTTTTTTTAAGTGGTCTCTAGAGACATCTTTTATAACTTCTTTCAGAGGCTTTTTCATGTTTATATAAATTAAGACCAGAGTTGATTTACGTATTCCTCAGCCTTAGAGTCTATTTCTAAAGCTTCGTCTCCAATGATGGACATTTGAATTTTATATTGATCTTTTTGGTTTGGCTCGTCTATGCCAGCTCCGGCATGCCAAAACAAACGGGTGGTACGAATATTTAATAAATATGGAAAGCTCGCTTTCTCCAAGCAATCCCAAATTAGCTCTGGATCATCTTCGATATCTGACGCAGGTACATTGACAGATTTGGAGAAATTATGCATCTCCCAATTTCTTCTGACTTTCTTTTCAGTAAGAATCGAAAGGTTGTTATCTTCTATCACAAATAGAATTGGCATTTTTTTAGTTCCAGCCCAAGCTATAGAAGACATAACGTAATCTTCTTCTGCTGACGCGTCTCCAGCAAATGTTATTGTAAATTTTTTAGAGGTGAAAGCCGCGCCAACGGCTATCGGCACTTGAGATCCCATCAAGCCATCGTGTCCGAACATTTTTATATCTCTGCTTTGAATAGATGCGGAGCCTCCCATACCATTGGAACATCCATCTTCTTTGCCTAAAAGTTCTTTGACTAATTTTTTAGGATCACCGCCAAAAGACAAATATGTAGAATGAGATCTATGCTGCGGAAATAAATAAGGAGATTCGTTGTTAAAATAATGAGCGATTGTAGCAGATATAAATTCTTGTCCAGCGGATAGGTATATCGGAATATTAAAAGTATTGTTTTTTATTAATTCAAATACTTTTTCCTCAAAATTTCTGCAAAGAGCGGCTTTCTTGAAAATTTCAATTCTATCTTTTTTTGTCATAGTATGTCTTCCCAATTTAAAAAATTATTTCTATTAATAACATGCGTGCCCTTATGATGGTCTGATATATCATTCAGGTCTATAGGATTATCGTCTATATAAATAGTTTTTCCAAAAGGTTTTAAATATTTACTTTTTATGTCTGTTCTAAAAAGCACTATTTTTTCATAATTAAAAAAATTAAATATTCCGAATAATTTTAGGCATTTGATCGGAGGTTGGTCTTCGTATTTTGTTTTTAAAAGCCCGCCTCTTGTTATGAATCCTATATTTTTATTTTCTTTTTCTAATACGCTCAACATTTCTACAACGCCGTTTTGCAGTTTTATAAATTTATTTTCTGAATCAAAAATGTAATTTTTTTCTAAATTAATTGGATGTTTGAGTTTTTTCGCCCAAAAATCTTTTTCGCAGCCATCCCATAATGTGAAATCTAGATCAAATATAATTGTATCAAAATTTTTTAACTTTATTTCCATATAACTAGGACGGGCTTATCTTCATTCATTCGAAATCTTTCGTTTAAAAACTTAACTATTTTTATAGTCAATGCTTCTCCTGTTTCACATAGGCCATTATTGGAATCAACTAAAAAACCGAATCCATCTAAAATGACTACAATTGAATCATCTGAATAATTTAAATCTAAAACATCTTTAAATTTTTGAATTTTAAAATTTAAACCATTGATTTTCCTATGCTCGTTTGGAATAAGATTTTTTTCTAATTCTGTTTTTTCTTCCCACAAATCGCGACTCTCGAAAGCTTGATTTTTCCTTCCATAATCGTCTTCTATTCTTACCAAATCAAATTTATTATTAGGCGTCTCTACTTCTATTAAATTAATGCGTTCGTCTGAAATGTTCTCTGTTTGATGAAACATCCCTTGTCGAAGCATTATTTTTGACAAGCCTGTGAGATCGAAGCTTCTTTCTATTAGATTGACTTTAGCTTTATTATTTAAAAGTATTAAAGCTGTTTTTTTGCTAGGATGACAGTGAAGAGAAGTTTTCTTTTGAGGATTTATTGTCAGGTGCCAAATAGCTAAGTTTTGACATTCATAAATACAATGCTCTTTACCCCAAGGTTTATTGACAATTACGTCATTTATTTTTTTGGTTTTCATTGACAGCTTTTACGACTTCCTGCATCCAACGAGTTTGGAAATCGTAATGAGGCGCAGTTATTATATTGCTATCTGCCACCACATCTCTAATATATTGTGCGCCGGAGTTTTCAATGTCTTTTTGTATGCTATAGTATCCAGAAATTTTTTTCCCTTTAGTTAAATCTGCCTCTATAAGAAACTGAGCGCCATGGCATATAGACGCTACTATTTTTCCAGAGTAATAGAAGTCTTTTAGGGTTTGTATGAAAGTTTTATTTTGCCTGGCGTATTCTACGCTAAGCAGTCCGCCAACAACTAAAACTAAATCATAATCTTGAGGATTAAGGTTGTCGGTGTCGATTAATTTATTGGCTTTTATTTTAACACCATTTACTCCATATATCAAACCGATTTTATTGGCTGCAACATCGACGTGGAATTCTTCTTGTAGCTTATAATATGCGTAAAGTAATTCAACGTCTTGGAACTTTTCCCATGTTAATATAAGTGCTTTTTTCATGCTTTAATGATTGTTCTCTAGGATTTTTCTTTTTAATTTAATTGATAGCATTTTTTCCATTTCTTGAGTGAATGGAGTTCCGAATTTCTTGGTCATTTTAACTAGATAATCTTTATTGGTGAAATATTTTAAGAAAGCTTCATCTCTAAATTTTAAAATCTCATGATTTTTTAAATTTTCGGTTGGCAAATTGAAAGTCTCATAAGCATGCTGAGAATACCCTATCCAACCAACACCATTATTTTCAGGAAGAACTTCCGGGTTTTTTTCTGAAAAGTCCCTATGTAGTTGAGATCCGGGATAAGCCATGGCAGAATAGAAGTTAACATATTCAGTTTTTAAATCTAAAGCAAGATTTAATGTTTCATTCATGCTGTCGTAATTGTCTTTAGGAAGACCAAAAATAAAATTACCTCCAGAATTAATTCCATGATCGGAAATTTTAGAAACTATGTCCCTTATGTTTATTTCTTGGAACTTTCCTTTCGTGACTTCTTGCCTGACCTGTTGATTAGCTGATTCTATTCCAAGACCAAGCCAATTAACGCCAGCTTGCTTTAGAGTATCTAAGTAGCTATCTTTTATTGTGTCTATCCTAGCATAAGCCCAAATATTGAATTTGTATCCTCTTTCAATGATCAATTTGCACAATTCAAGAAAGTGAGACGGCTTATAAACAAACATTTCGTCTGCAATTTTAATATTTGTAAACCCAAGATCAGCAAATCTATCAAAAGTTTTAATTATGTGTTGCGGGCTCCAATGCCTGAAGATATTATTTTTAGTATCTCCATCATTAAACGGACTATTAATCATGCAAAAAGAACATTTGAATGGGCACCCAAGGCTAGTATACAAAGAAGCGAAAGGTTCTTTATTGTTATTATTAGTCCAACTATGCCAGTTTGCTGTTCTGTAAGAGTTTAATGGTAAAAGATCCCAAGCCATTTCTGGCATTTCTCGGTCAAGGTCAACGATTAATGTGGCTTGTGGATTATTGGTTATTTTATTTTGAGAATTGTAATACCAAAGACCAGGAACTTTTGAAAGTTGATTGTCGTCAGAAAAGTCTGTTACTTTATTTAATTGCTCTAAGGTTTTCGGGCCTTCTCCTTGACAGACAAATGAGCCGGGATCGTCTAGTAATGTTCTTTTCGGTAGCGAGGAAGGGTGAGCGCCAATATATACTCTTACATTGCAAAATCCAGAGATTCTTTCCATTAATAGTCCGGCCCCAACCATGTTTTGGGTTGAGGCTGACGGTTGCTGGCCATATACTACAATTGCTACTATTTTGGGGTTAATGGTTTTAATGGCTTCAGCAGCGGCATCTACATCAAGTCTGAGGGCTTCGCAGTCCAAGATGTCTACGGATGCCCCTTTGAGTGACAAGTATTTTGCAATCATAGCGGCCCAGATGGGGGGCTCTATAGCGGAAAAATCCTTGCTCAAATCTTGGTAGATTTTATGAGAAGCATTTGGGTGAACTAATAGAATATCTGTTTTCATAGTTGGACTATCCAAATAGGAGATGTGTTAAGAACGCCTCTTCTCCATTTAATCTTATCTTTTGCAAAAAAATCATCAACAGCCTTAACAAGTTCTTTATGGTCTAAATCATAATCATGGCCGCAAATTATGCCGCCTTTTTTAACTTTTGGCAAATAGTTTTTAATGTCATTAGTCACATTAACATAATCATGAGCTGCATCTATGAAACAAATATCTAATGAACCGTCTGGAATTAATGCAGCGGCGTCTTCTGTTTTCGCCTTGATAACCACGCAAACATCGTCACAGTTTGTTTTTTTTATATTTTCTAAAAACAACGGATATATGTATTGATCGTATCCTTCTCTATAATAATGACGTGGAGATTTGTGATCTAAATTGTTGTGATCTACTCCCCACTGACTTTCGTCAGTGCCGTTAAACCAATCGACGGCATAATATTTACCAGAAACAGCCTTTATAATAGGAAGATTCATGATTGTGGTAGCGCCATCAAATACGCCAAGTTCCGCTACGGTGATTCCAGGTTTAATATTTTCCACTATTAAATCTCTAAAACTATCAACCCCTGCAAACATTCCATTCTTGGCGTAGTCTTTTTCGTGTTCTTCTTTAAGATTTTTCATATTTTATTTTTTATTATATTTACTTCTTTAGATATATCAAATGTAAAAGGATTTAAATTTTGAGAAAATGATTTTTGTCTCATTTCGGAAGCGGTTTTATCTGGCGTCACGACTTTTTCTAAAGTATTATGCATAAGGTGATCAAACCAAACTTCGCTTATATCGACCACTCTATCAACGGCAGCGTAAACTCTATAAATTGAAGAGTCTCCGCCAAGCCCTCTAAATTCTTCATAGAGAAATAACCCTATGGCGTCTATAGCTTCTTTAGATACGATAGGGCAAGATCCATAAGGCAGATTGGCGTCGTGGTCAACGCTTGTGCAAGAAGTTTTGCAGTATATAATATCGTCTTTTATATTGTTTTCTGTTTTGAAAGACTCTATTTTTTTTAAAATTATTTCGTCCCAGCCTTCAGTAATGAACTCAATGTCATCGTTAACTCCTATTAAATATTTGCCTTTAGATTGTTTTGCCATTAAATTAATAGTCGAGTGAAGACTATACGGCCTTGGGTTTCTAAAAAATTTAACATTTAAATTAAATTTATTCTGAGCAAAATTATGAGAAGCCGAATCGTCGTCATCGTAATTGACAAGAACTTCTATGTCTTGCAAATTTTTTGTTTTAGTGACTAGGGAATATAATAAATTCTCAAGATATCTAACTCGGTTTCTTGTATTAAGTAAAATAGAAAATTTCATGTTATATTTATAAAATCAAATTTGTCAGCATAAACATTCTTGACTTCATCTTTCCAATCTTTTTGGTCTATTTTTTTGCGAGAGACTAGCAAGACTTCTTTTCCCATCTTGGCCCATTCTGACGACGTCTTATATTCTGAATCTCTTAATGGATTTTGATATATATCAGAATCTATTTTATTATTTAATTTGATAGGAAAGCTTATGATTCCTCGTATTCCAGATCCTTTAGATTTAGTTTTGTGGAATAAAAACGAATCAAAAACATAACTTTTTCCTACTTTTAGTTTAGGAGTGTGCCCCAAGTTGTCCATATCTTCGGTAGCTTTAATTCCGTTGTCGTGAAAATGCTCTATGGTTTTAACAAAATCTGGATAGAATTGGTCTTTAGGGCAACACACTGAAATTCCATTCTCTTGGAAATCTCCGAATATTGGAGTGTGGATCATTAGTTCATTTGAATTTTGTCCAGCCCATATATCTGTATGCCAATAAGTAGAGCTTTTTGGCCTGCTGTTGAATTCCTTGTTTCTATTTACTCCAAAATTTAATCTAAGATTTACTGGGCAAGCTATTTCCGCTTGGTCTTTTATGCCAATAAATTTAATTAAATCAGAAACTGATTTGTTCAATAAATTTATCGAAGACAAAATTTCTAATTTTGGCAAAACTAAACCATTCGGGGTGATATTTGGCAGATTGATTATTTTTTGTTTATATTTTTTAAAAAACTGGTCAATGGGAAGATCTGCATCAAAAAAATTATTTTTATAAAATGAAACCAAGCAATCGTAAACAACCAATTTAGAGCAAAGCTGTAGATTTTTTATTACATTTTTACTTAGAGCGATTTCGCCACACAAATCTTTGCAGTTTTGTACGACAGGAAATGTTCCCTTTATTCTTTCAGTTCTTTCAGATATGATTTTTTTCATTTAATTCTAGTATTAAAACGTTAAAACCTTGATCGAACAAAGTTCCGAAGTCGCTTTTTGAGTAAGTCAAATTGAAGTGTTTTTGCTTCTTTAAATAAGAAAAATAACCATCAAGATATTTCTTTTTATTATGAAATTGCAAGGCTAATTTTTCTATTTTTTTTGTTTTACTATAGAGTTCTTTAATTGGTTCAATGTGAAATATATATTTGACTTTATTATTTTTTAAGAAGTCAAAAAATGGCTTCCAGTTTTTTCCAAGTTGTTCTAAAGAGCCAGATGTGAAAAAAATAGATTTGTCGATATTAATATTTAAATTATTAAAAAAATCATTGTTTGGTTTCGTCATGTCAAATTCAAAGGACTCAAAGCCAAGACCATTGACCATTTCGACGGCGGATTTAGAAAAATCGCAACCATAAATATTTTTGGCAATTTTTAATTTTTTTATGGATTGTAGATTATGACCATTGCCACAACCGAATTCAACAATGGTATTTATTTCTTCCTTGTTTTTTTCAGAAATATATTTTACCGTTTTCTCTATGATTTTATGGATTACTTCAGCGGGAAGATTTTCATGGTCTGATTTAATGAATGAGCCATTATATCTATAAAAATTTTTTATTTTTTGATTAGACGTTTTATTAAAAAAAGATGGAATTTTAGATTTCTTTTCTTTTATTTCTGACCAATAGTCATTCCATTGAAAATGATTAGGCTTTTCTTTTGTTTCAGATGCTTTGCGCAGTATCAATTCAAAGGCTTCCTCTTTTTCTTCAAAAGAAGGCTCATTGAAAATAAAATTATCTTTTTTTAAATCAATAAAGAAATTCGTTGGTAATTTTTTCATAGTCTAGTTCTTCTTTTGATAGGAATAAATTATTTTTAATAAAAGTTTTAAGATTTTCATTTTTGCAATGATAATTGCTGTCAAAGTGAAATTCGTCATGCATAAACAATCTGCGGCATTCTTCATATCCAAATCCACATTCAAAAGCTTCTTGCGTAACTATTCTGTTTAAAATAGACGGATTTTTATATGGATGATCATATGTTGGTTTGCCTAAAGATGTCCAATGATGAGGACTGAAACCGCTGCTTTGTCCATCTAAGCTTATTTTATGGGGTATGATATGATCTTTTAAAAGAATCCAGTTCTTTTTCAACGCTGAATTCAAAAAAGAAAAAGTAGATTCAGTGCAATGGCTTGCGAATATATCTGGATAAGCTTTGCCATAAAAACTTACTAGTTCATTGCTAATTAAATTAGTATGAGTGGCCATGGCTTTTCCTACAGGAATTAAATAGTTGCCATCTTTGAATAAAACTTCTCTTGCGTAATCGTTGTCCTTGTCAAATCTACCGACTCCTAATCCGTAAAAATACTCAGTGTCATTTTCAGGTTGAGGGGTTATCATGCCGTATTTTCTGGTAGCAAGATGAGAGTACAAATCAGAAAACAAATTTTCATTTGGAAAAGTAGATCCGGAATCTACATATAAATATCCCTCGTATTCTCCAAAACGATTAATACATGTGTTTATGGAGTGATTGAAAGTTACGTTTACTGGGTGCTTTTCTAGCACATTATTTATAAAAATTTTGCCTTGGAATTTATCGTGTAAATTTTTTATTGTATCTGGTTTGCTCAGGCAGCTAGAGACAACTAAATCAAAAGAATCAAACTTTTGAGATAGGATTGAATTTATGGATTCTATATAGTAACTTGTATTTTCTTTTCCAGAAATTCCACAGATATTATAAACAGCAAGAATTTTTTTCATTGATATGAAGAGTTTATTTTAGAGTAGTCAAAAAAAGATTGAGATAAATAAAGATTGTCTTTTATATAATGTTTTAAATCTTCGTTTATGCAGTAATTATCTTTATATTGAGATTGATCATGCATTACCACTCGTTGGCATTCTTCGTACCCTAAGCCAAGTTTTATGGCGATATCATTTTTAAAGATATGCAATAAAGATTTTTGCGCAAAAGCGTGATCATAAGATCCAGTTTTTGGATTTTTATGCTTGTGAGATTCTGGATCCGTAGAACAGCTTGGGCCATCCATACCTGCGTCATGATGAATAAGAACGTCTTTAGATATAGCCCAATCTAGCTTCAAGGCAGAATTAATAAATGAAAAAATAGACTCTGTGCAGTATCCAGCAAAAATATCTGGACAGCACCGCTCATAGAAATCAAAAACTTTAGAACTGTATACGTTTACATGTGCAGCGCAGGCTCTTCCAACTGGAACAACATAGTCTTTGCCAGCGGAAAACATTTCCACCCTTGCTCTTTCATCGTCTATCCCGTGTCTTCCTCCGCCCAGCTTTAGTCCATAAGCGTAACAACTATCTATATCTATTTGTGCTGAAAGCATTCCATAATTTCCATTTCTTTCCATAGAATTGAAAAGCCTTTGCATAGAAGAAGAATCAGCAAGCAAAGAATCAGATGTAAAAAATGTATAAGTATCAAACTTGCCATATCTATCAACAGATTTTGATATTGCATGATTAAAAGTGATATTTACAGGAAGAGAATCTTTAATTTCTATATAATCTATAGTTGGGAATAGTTTTTTTAAATATGGGATGGTGTGGTTCTTTGGTTGGCAAGAGGAAAATACAATCTTCACATCATCATTAAATTTTTGATTTACAAGTCTTTCTAAATATTTTGAATACAATAAAGTATTATCTTTCTTTATGCCACAAGCATTGTATATTATCAAAGACTTCATAGATTTGTGAAGTGCTGGTTCTTGAATTTAATTATTTGTTGATATCCAGAAATAAGTTCTTGAATACCATTATCTAGAGAAAAGCTTGGAGACCATCCATAAGATTCAATTTTTTCATTAGAGACGATATAATTTCTTTGGTCGAAATCTTTCTTAAATTCATTTTGGACTATAACTAAATCAGGTACATGATTTTTTATTTTTTCAGCCAGTTGAAGTTTGCTGAGATTGGCTTCTGATAAACCAACGTTAAAAGCATTATTATTACAATTTAGATATCTATTAATCATGAATGAGAAAGCCTTGGAAACGTCTCTAACATGAATATAATTTCTAACAAAATGAGACTCAAAAAGAACTATATATTTATCTGTTAGAGACTTGTAAACTAAATCATTAACCAAAAGATCCATTCTCATTCTGTAAGACATTCCAAAAACCGTAGCCAATCTTAAAGCTATGCCATTACCAGAGTCTAGTAAAGTTTTTTCTGCATCGCATTTCGTTTCGGCGTATAAAGACAAAGGTTTAAATGGGCTATTTTCAGTAATTATTTCTGAAGATGATCCATATTGGCTATTAGTGTTTGGCAAAATAATTCTATGATCTTTGCTAGAAAATTTAATTACATTTTTTATTTGATTAAGATTGATATCTATTGCTGCTTGAGGATTAGTTTTGCAGGCTGGCATACCAACAATCGCTGCAAGTGGTATAATTACATCATTTTGATTTACTAGTTTTTCAAGAAGAGGGGCGTCTCTGACGTCTCCGAGAATAAATTTAAAAAGCTTATCGGAAAAGAATCCGCTTAGTGATAATTGATTATAGCATAAACTATCTAAAACAGTAACACTATGCCCTTCCTTCAATAAGCTTTCAGTTAGGACTGATCCTAAATAGCCTGCGCCGCCTGTAATTAAAATTTTCATATTATATTTTCTATGGCTTCTTTAAGAAGGTATTTGCCTTCTTTGTAATTTTTTAACCATTTATTTTCTTGTTTTTCCTCTCCTATTATATCAGATATGTATTTGAAACACAAAAATTTAACTTGTTTCTGCATGCATATTTTAGCAAAAGCAACTGCTTCCATATCAACGCAGTTTCCGTAAGCATTTGGTTTTTCTGTTATAAAATTATCAAAAGTAATGCATGTTTTTTTATCAATTTTAAAAACAATGTGCTCTTGTATGTAGCCAGGATAATTTAATTGTCCATCTAAAAAAATACCGCACTCTATAACTGAATCAGCTTTACAATTTAAGCCGCCAGCAGAGCCTACATTAATAACGACATCTGTATCTGGATTAGAATTTAAATAATTACACAAACTAATCGAAGCGTTAATTTTGCCAACTCCGCTATAAACAACTGGAAAATCTTTATCAAATGGAAACTCTTCTTTGATCGCAGCGAATATTACAAAATTTTTCATTGATCTCTTAAAGATAGAATTGGATTAGTTATGGGCCAAAATATATTATGGATTGGATCGTTCCATTTTATATGGATTTGATCTTTTTGAGACACGTATTCATGAGTAAGTTTATAATGAAACAAGCATTCATCACTTAAGCAAAGATGAGCATTAACGCATCCGCTAGGAACAAGAACTTGATATTTATTATGCTCGGTTAAAGTAAATATTTGATGAGCCCCAAAAGTTTCAGAGTCGTTTCTTAAGTCTATTACTGCAAAATATATAGAGCCTTTTAAGCACTCTATAAGTTTCCAGGTAAATAAATCTCCATGGAATCCTCGTAGAACATCTTTTCTAGATTTTGAAAAACTATCTATAATAAATTTACCGTTTCCTTTAGTCCAGTTTTCGCTAGAAGAAAAAATTTCATAGTAAATTTTTTCGCTATATCCTTCAAAATTTTCTCCACGAAAATCGCAGAAAGATTCTGGCTGTATAAGAAATAAATCTTTAATTTTACAATTATTCGAAGAACTTATATTTAGAGTTTTCATAGATATAGTCTTTTAATATTTTTGCCTCTTTAGATATATCAAATGTAGATGCATTAATAGGATTGTTAAAAAATTTTTGCCTGTATTCAGCGGCTACTTCATCTGGAGAATTAGCTTTTTCTAAAGTATTGTGCAAAATATGAGAAACTTTTACTTCGTCTAAGTTGATTACCCTTTGTACATCTTTATACAATCTATATATTCCATAATCTCCGCCAAGAGATCTAAAAACATCATAAATATAAAATCCTAAAATATCGCTAGCTTTTTTAGATATAATAGGAAAAGAACTATACCCGGCGACTACATCTTTATCAACGCTATCGCAATCTATTTTGCAATAATAAATATTATCAATGATTTCATTTTCTGATAAGTATTTGGATATTTTTTGCAAAGCTATCTGATCCCAATCTTTTGTTAATATCAGCAAGTCGTCATTACATCCAAATAAATTTTTGCCTTCACTAATTTTTGCTATTTCATTTACAGATGTTAATAAATTTTCAGGCCTTGGTCCTTTGATAAACCTGGTTTTTATTCCAAAATCTTTAGAAGATAAACTTTCAGTTTCTGGGTCATCCAAATCGTATCTAATAACGACTTCAATAGATTTTTTATCTGCCGTTGTGGCTTCTACAGAATTTAAAAAATTAATTAAATGATTAGTTCTTTTTCTTGAGTTGAGAATTAAAGAAAAATTCATAATATGTTTTCATTTATGAATTGAATTACTTGATCTTTTTCATTTTCGAAGTTCTTTAGTCTATAAACTTTCATGACGCCGTCTTTCTCGTATTGATTAATAAAATATTGATCTCTTATTTCATCATTGAAATCGCCAAGCACACACAGGGTAGGAACCCTGACCATGCTAGACATTGTTTTGAATGCGCTATCTGTGCCAATAAATTTATAGCATAATTTGGCAAGCTCTAAACACGATTGGATGTCCATTTTTGTGTGCGTTACATTTTTGGATTCCTTAACTCCATAATTCTTAAGTTCTGACTCAGATCCAAAAATTATATAGTTAAAATCATCTTTGATTATTTCATTAACAATATCAGAAGGAATATGCTTAGGCGGAAGATTGAATTTAGAATAAGTGTCAGAAGAAAAACAGCTGCCAAAAGGATGTATTCCAATTATTGGGTTATTATTATCGAATCTTTGGGAGAAGACTTTGGCTTCATCTTTAGATGATTGAGAAAAATCAATATCAGAATAAAAAGATCTCGGGCATTCTTTGATGTTTGTAGTTGAATTTTCTCCGTGATTTTCAACTATTTTATCAACCTGAGAGTCGTGCTCTTCTACATTATCAAAGTAATAAAAAGAACAGTTTTCGATACCTATATTTTTAAAGAAAAGTTCAGCTTGTTTAAAATGGGTATGGATAATGAATTCTCTGGTTGAGTTATTTTTTATAAACCAAAAGCATTGCAAAAAATCGCCCAAGCCGCCTCTAACGTAAAATTTCATATAGTTAAAATATTTTAAAGCTTGATTGTGTAAATTTCCATAAAATTAGACCTCCGTTTTGTAATTTTTTATATAATTAGCGTATGGGGCAAGCGCCGCTGGTGCATTCTGTCATATCAAGCATCTCTAAGCTGTTAATATTTAAAGAAGATGTGGGCTTAACCTTTGACATGGCAGATAGATATGTCTCCTCGTCTATTTCTTGATATGGGGCTTGCTTAAAGCCGTGATTCTTAAATAGCAAGAAACTAACACTCTTAATATTATGTTCGTAGTTGTCTTTAAGCCAAGCTTTCAATGGCTCAAGCTCTTCTGGCTTATAATAAGCAGTAACAGAAACAGCGTTATCAGACCAAACTGTTTGCAGTTTTTTAACCATATCTAGCTGTTTAAGAACATCCATGTCTTTTGCTAAGATAGATCCTTCTGGAGTTTTGCAAGGAAAATAAACCACAACAGTATCTCTGTTTTCTGTTCCATCAAAATTAATAATGAATTCAACGTGATATCCAGTGTCTTTGCAAATCTGCACTAAAGCATCAGAGCTAGACATGCGTACTGTGCGCATATAGTATTGGCTGAATGCTGGGTGAACTCCTGGAGTTGCTCCGCCAAGAAGACTTAGAGTTCCAGATGGCTTGATAGTTGTAAGCTTAATGCTTTCAGGCCAGCCACGAAGCTTGCTCCAAGACCTATCAAAAGAACGCAAAGCAACATAACAATCGTCAAGCCAATCAAGCTTATGTAAAGACTGGCAAATACCAGTAATGCCAAGACCGAGCCGCATGTTCTTGTGAACAATCTTATTGGTTTCTTCATGGATGAATGGCAAAGAGGCAATAGCCTTTTGGGTCTTGTAAAGAAGAGTGGCGCAATCAATTAGTTCTTCTTTTGATGTAATGTTATTTAGATAAAGCTCACTAAGATTGCAACATTCATAGTTAGAAAGACTAATCTCGGCGCAAGGATTTGTCATTTCGCAATTGTCAGTATCTGTTGGATACATTGAGTTGTCTGACATAAGACCGTCCTTGACGCGGCCAAACTTTTGAGATAATGGCAAATTAAAGAAACCATAAGGCTCTCCATTAGCATAACCAGTATCTTTATTTATTTCATATCCATTCTTCCAAATTTCTTCAAGCACATGATCGTAGCTATCTGCGTAGATAGTATTGTTGCTCATAGCTCTCCAATTAGGCACATTGCCAGTTCCCCAATTCTTAGCCCGGAGATAAAGAATGTCGTCTGGATCTCCTAAAGCTATTTCAGCGCTTCTACGAACATTACCGGCTACAACAATGCTGCCAATGATGTTACAGATATCAAGAACATCAATAGACCTTAATTTTTTTCCTTCTCTTGATTGGAATATTTTTGAGATCTTAACGATTCCGTCAATAAGGACTTGTGGACCGCTAGCTTTCCCGCCAAAACCCTTGATTGGCTCTCCGTATCCTCTGATGAGAATGGTCGAGTAAGAAAAAGATTTGCCTGTAACATAAAAAGCTTCCAATAATTTTGAAAGCAAATTAACCCAACCTTCGCGTTTGTCTGGAACAATGTAGTCAGCGTCTTTAGATCCTTCATGAATAACCTTTACACCTTTCTTAATTTTCGGAAGCTCATGCACATCTTCTCTACGTATACTATACCCTACTCCTCCCCCGAGCATTAAGTTCTCAAATAGAAACAAAAACGCATTCGGTTCTCTCATTGCTACTGCCCAGCAATTAAGCAAACTATTCGCACCGAATCTATCTACAGTGGAAGTCCCAAGTTGCCAAAGCATTCGGCCCGCAAAATTACATTTAAGATTAAAAACATAATCATAAATTCTCTCTGCTTCAGATTCCGTATATCCAGCACCGATCTTTTGGGCTCCGTTGATGCATCTCTCTACGGTTTCGTGCCACTCTTCGGTATTGCCATCTTCCTTGAGCCGGGCATAAGTTCTTTTGTATACTATATACCCCAAGCCGTTGAATCCCCAATTGGGTTGTTTATTTTTATATTTCGAAACAAATTCTTTAGATAAGATGCTCATAGAAAAAGGCAAGATGGTTTACACAGCATTACGAAGAAATGGAATTAGTCAAGTTGAATTTTAGGAACTTCAGATGGGTTGACCCTACTCTTGTACTTAATTCCTTTTCTTTTTTTAGAATATTTTTCTTCAGCTTTTTGGCGCAAAGGATCTGTGCCGCCATGTTTCGCGGCTCTTTTGTCGCTTAACTCTTGAGAGTAATCCCAAATTTCTCCTAGCGTGCCTTTCATTTTGCCTGTTTTTTCTACAAATTTTGATGACGAATCTAATCCAAATTCAGTATCTATTTGAGCATTAGGTATAGTAAAAACTCTTTCGTACTTAATCCCTTCCTCAGAGTAAGTGTGGTCGTCGTTCATTCCCTGAAAAACAGAAATCGTCTTGCCTGTGTTGGGGTTTTTGAATAGGTAAATTGGCATATTAAATCAAAGATAGTAATTTATTTGCTGTTGAAGAGTACTTGAATTGCTCTTGTATTTTTAGTCCTTGATGGTTGACTCTGTCGTTTTCTACTCTTTTAATCGCCTCTTCGCACCCAGCAATAAAACTGTCTTCATTAAAATCAAAAATATTGCCTTGATTAAATGGGATTCCTTTAGAAAAGAACTTCCCATCATAAACTTCAATCTTTCCTTTTGGTTCAACAAGTATTGAGTTGTCTTTATTCGCCCACTCTTTGTATGCAGTAGCGTTCAATATAACCGCATGTTTACCTAACGCAACAGATTGAAACTCTGGAAGCCCCCAGCCTTCGGCTCCAGACATTCCTAAAATGATGTCGGAAGAATTTAAGAAGTCATTGTATGTTGAATTTTTTGGCATCGAAGATAAAAAAGACACATTGAAAACTGTTTTGCCATCAAGGATACTAGAGTATATAGATTTTAATTCATTAGGATCTTGATAAAACTGATTATGAATAGAACATTGGAGTGAGTATTTTTTATTCTTTCCAAATTTGCTTATCCAAGTTTTAATTATTTTAGCGTGGTGCTTTCTCTTTTCGTATTTGCCGCATAAGTTAAACGTGATTCTTCCATCATCAAAGTATTTTTTATTTGTTACTTTAAAATGTCTAGAGTCAAAGCCAAGGTTAGTAACGGTAGAATCAATACCAGAATTTGAGAAGACTTCTTTTGTGTAGTTAGAGGTAACACAAACGGTGCTATTTTTTAAAATATTTGTTTCTATTGGAGTTATCTGATCTGTTTCGTGGAAAGTAAGGAGAATTTGTTTATTTGAGTATGACCTTATAGAGTCATTAATATGCCAAAGCCTAATGCACGGGATGTTCCTGTTGTGCTTTAAGAATGATTCGTTGTTGTTTTTAATTATCCAATCAATAAATTCTTGCTCAAAATCAAATGCTGAAAAATCTATATTTTGGTCAGAAGCTTTGAAAATAGATGGATTGAGCCCCATTTTATAGAACTCATATAGCAAGTTAAAACTTACTTGCCCAAAGCTAAGAGAATTTAGAGGAACATGAACAGCGAATTGCATAAAAAAACCTACCTATTGTTATAGGTAGGTGAAAAAGATTTTCTATTTTTTATTACAAAACACCATCGTCGTCATCGGCCACTGGTTGGGCCTTCTTTGTTGGCGTTGACGAGGTTGTCGCGGTTTGTTCCTTTTGCTTGTCTGGCCGATCAGAAGCATAAATCCTAAAGTCTGGAGACTTTTCAGATTTCTTTTCCTTGTTAGAAAAGATAACAACGTCAATTTTTCCTTCTAGCGAAGAATTAATATGACCAGTCATATACTTTTGAGACTTGTCCTTGCTGATTTTCAACCACAAGGCTCCCAATTCACGCGTATCCCATTTATTTTCAGTCTTTACATCACTCATGCAAGAATATTATGGCTAAAGAAAAAGAAAAGTCAAACCAAATCGAAAGAATTTTTGCTTACGATTTTCGTTTTCAAAAACTCCTTGGCTTTTTCGTGCAGATTGATAGCGGTTTGGGTGCTGATGTTCAATTTCTTAGCAATTTTATTCCAAGTAGTTAACTTAGATGAGTTAGAAAAATACCTTAGACGGTAAACTTCGTTAATCCTTTTATCTTTAAAAGAAGAAAGCATAGAAGACAAGAAGTCGTACATCTCTGTGTTTTTATCAGAGACAGACAAAATATCTTTATTAAAATAAGTATCTACTCTGAACCCTTCGTTTAAAGCATATTTCTTATTAGAGTTAATATAATTTAAAAAATGATATCTTGAGCAGTTGCAAAACCAAGTGGAAAATTTAGTTTTTTGATTAACGTCGAAAGACTGAATAGCTTTATAAAGGATAAAATCTTTTTCAAATTTAATCTCTTCTTTGCTCATGCCCATTCTAATTAAAGTTTGGGAGTATTTTCTTGCTATAGAAAAGTAGAAGTTATCATATGAATTAGATAACGTCTCGAAGCTAACGTTGCAGTTGCTGAGTTTGATCTTCTCGACCAAAGGCAGGTCATTGTCTTTTATAGATTGTACTTTTAACATAAACTTTATCCTTGATGCTCTGTAACTCTACAGAGACTTTCCTTTCATACCATCGCCTTATAACTTTTCCTTGAGTTGGAATTAAGCAATAGCAGGTCAACTTAGACTTTATATCTAAGTAATTATTCACCCAAAAGTACCCACATCAGTCATCGCATCTCCGGCTTTAGCAAATCCGTTTAGCTAGTGACTACCTTTGGCTATTTCCGACTGTTGTTTACGCAGTGACTTTTTTTTCAGACATCTACCATCGCCTTTTCCTTTGAGAGGAATTAAGTTTCTAGCAGTTTTAAATAGGACTCATTTACGACGCGGCCTCTCCCGAACGCACGCTGGAATTTCTTCCAATTTCCTATCGTCTTTTGACGGGCTTGTTGATCTATTACGATTTTTAAAATAAGGAGTCTATCCTTAAGTGAGCGTGGTTTCGCTCGGCTACCTCTGCACAACAGTCTATCTGATTCTTACAGCAGACCGGGCAAAAGTCAAATTATTTTTTTAAAGAGTCTGGAGAGGCTTTCGAAGCTATGTAAATTAAATTTTTTAAATCTTTTTCGGTGACGTTCATAACATCGCACTTTTCAGAGTCGCTCCCGAGAGCTTTGCACATGTCGTTTATTACCGACGCTATCGCTGCGGAAACTAGGCCGCTGATCTCCACGGTTTGCGAAAAAGACTCAAGAGGCTTTATCAAGACCCAATAATCTTGCCCATCTACCACGCACGAACGAAGAACGTTGGCTTTCTCCATTTCTTTCAAAGCGCAAGTAAGAGCCGCATTTTCAGCGTTTTCATCATCAGAAACCAAAAGGACTTCTTTTCTATTTTTCTTTAAGTTGAAACAAGTGTGATTATTAAAATATTCGTTAAGCAACTGATAGCTATCAATAATGTTCATGACTTAATATGCTAAAACAGAAACAAAAATCAAATTTTATATTGACTTTTTTTGAGTGAAACGCATAATGTAATCGTGGACATACCAATCAAACTGCTTAGCGCTTCGGCTAAAGCGCCCACTCAAGGAACCCAGTTTTCTGCTGGGTATGACCTATATGCCGCAGAAGAGACTGTGGTTCCTAGGTTTGGTAGAAAATTAATAAAAACCAACTTAAGTATGGCTATCCCCATGAATCATTATGGAAGGATTGCTCCGAGGTCTGGATTGGCGTACAAAAACGGCATCGATGTGCTTGCCGGCGTTATTGATTCTGATTACCGTGGCGATATTGGAGTTATACTATACAACACAGACAGCAATTCAGATTTCGAAGTCAAAATTGGAGACAAGATTGCTCAAATTATAATCGAGCATTGCAGCGGCGTTCATTTCGTTCAAACCGGAAACTTACCAATAACCAAACGCGGAGAAGGTGGCTATGGACATACAGGATAATTTAATTCAAGCCGCATCTTGCGCGGCTGTTTCTTTTTTACTTTATAAAACTGAATTTTTTGTTGAATACGGCGAGACGCTTAATCTGATATCTTTTTCTAATTTGATTGAATATAAGTGTTTTAAGATTCAAAGCCCTCAAAGGGTAAATTATTTTGATTTTTTAAATTACAAGCACAATAATTTTTTTACGAAGTTATTAAGCTGCCCGTATTGCTTAGGGTTTTGGCTGTGCTTGCTTGCTTCAAAAATACAATTTGTACTTTTTGTTTATTTTGTGTATGTATTATTGTATAAAACGATTGAATTAATGTTTAACCATGGAACTAGAAATTAAAGGCTTTATTGAATTTTGCAGGGCAATTTCATTTAACCCCACCGAGGTCGCAAAATCTAAACAGCTTGTAGAGGCTTTGTCTTTTTGCTTGAGTGGGTTTTCTAATTGCGATTGCTCAAATAAACCAAGCACAGAAAACTTTGAAAAAAAATATTTAGAAATATCGCATGAGTTCTCTAAAGATTCTTTAGATATTTTGGGACGAATACTCGATCCAAATTCTACTTATTCTGATATTTATATTTCATTTCCCACATCTGATAAAAAAATAAAAATAAAATGAAAGAAACAAAACTTGACATCAACTCAAGACTTGTAGGAAAAACCGTTAAGGTTCTAGACCCAGATGGAGAATGGGCTGGTGAAGTTATAGCTGTAAAAGACGAGCATACATTTTTGATATCTAATGGCAATGCTTTAATTGCTGTTGATATTTTTGATGTTAGGTCTTTGAATTGAGTGTAATTCATACTATATGCCACTAGTCAATCCTAAAAAAGCAGAAAAAGAAAAAGAATTCGTAAGTAGATGCGCTGGAGATTCTTCTATGATCAAAGAGTTCCCAAACCCCAAGCAAAGGCTTGCCGTGTGCTACAATCAATTGAAGAAGAACGCTAAAGCTTCTGAGTCTATTGACTGGGAAGATTGCTCTGAGGAAGACTTTATAATTTATTGAAATAAAAAAGGCGCGGTTTTTGGCCGCGCCGTGTTGTTTACTTCCCCTTCTTCGAGGAGCCAGAGCTCCCTGAACTTCCCGGTTGCGAAGGTTTGCCTACGTTGCCTACGTTGCCTACGTTTCCTACGTTGCCCGTCTTCTTGATTGCTTTCTTCGCAGCTGCCGCTGGAGTTGGCGCTGGCGCGGTCTTCTTCGCGGCCTTCTTGATTGGCTTCGTTGCCGTTGCGGCCTTCTTAACTGCCTTCTTCGGGGTCGGCTTAGAGGGTGTCTTGGTTGATTTATTTGTCTTAGATGTTCTGTTCATCAGATGTATCTTAAAATTAACCTTTCAAAATTCCAGAAAAATCTTGACTTAATTAAAAAATCTCTTATACTCTCTAAAGAGATGGGCATAGAAGATAAAATCATTTGCTTGTGCCTCAACAAAAGGTGGCAACCAATCGGGGTGAAATCTGTAAGAGACGCTTTCAGCGAATTGGTGCATCCCAATTGTGTCGCTTTAAATATTGTATACAAGAAAAACGAAGACGGCTCTTCAAATTTCTCTGAGGTAGAAGATATTCAAGCTGTTAAATGGAGCGAGTGGATTGAGCTTCCAATAAGAGAATGTGATTTAGAAATTAGAACAAGTAAGATGTCTATAAGAGTGCCCACAATTATTGCTTCTTCTAAGTATTCTGAAATACCTGTTAAAACATTTCGCCCAACTAAAAACAATATTTGGATTAGAGACCAAGGGATTTGCCAGTTCACGGGGCGCAAATTGAAAAAAGAAGAAGCGAATACAGACCACTTAATTCCTAAGTCAAGAGGCGGTCTTAACACTTGGGAGAATATGGTCCTGTGCCATAAAGATATTAATTCTAAAAAAGCGAATAAAACCCCAGAAGAAGCTGGTCTAAAGCTTATTAGAAAACCAAAGCCCATGTCGCCTAGGCTAGCAAGTGATTCGATTGAATTTAAAAACCATATTGATTGGAGCGTATTTTTAAAATGAATAAAATTATAGGAATATCAGGACTAGCCGGAGACGGCAAAGACTCTTTGTGCAATTTGTTAAGGACTTTGTTTGAAAGCAACGGGTTTGAATTTCAACGCATGGCCTTAGCAGACGATCTAAAAGAAGAGTGCCGAGAAGCTTTGTTGTCTATGTACAACATTAACCCATTAACATGCTCAAGAAAAGAGAAGTCTGCAATTAGAGACTTTTTAGTTTTTTACGCAAAGGTTAAGCGCGAAGAGTCTAAAGGAACGCATTGGGTGAATAAGCTTAATAAAAGAATTAAAGCTCTGCCGAAAACCGAATTAACAAGAATAATTTGCGTCCCAGACATTCGACACGCTGAATACGAAAAAGACGAGGCGGCTTGGATTAAAAAGAATAAAGGAATTCTAATTCATGTCAAGAAATATCAAATAGAAGAACATTTTACTCACAAGAAATTTTATTCTACACCAGTAAATAGCGAAGAAGCCTATCACACACCAAGACTAGAAAATCTGGCAGACTTCATTATTGAGTGGCAAGACACTTCGCCTACGCCTCCTGAGGATAGCCATTTTTCTAAAGCTTCTGTAGTTGAGCTATTTCGCCTCATCGTTGAATCAATCGGCGAAACAAAAAAGCCCAGCAAAGCTCAGAGGCTCCAAAAAAACCTAGAAAAACTAAAGAAAATAATTTGACTTCTTTGATTCGACACTGATAATATAAGTGTTATGAACAAGTACGCAATTACAGTCATAGAATCGTCTACAGGTAACTTTATTGTTACCGATGTGCAGAAGACAGTGAAGATCAACCAGCACCGAACAGACATGAAGCGAATGGCTAATAGTGAGTTTGGTTTCGCAACCGCATCAGACGCTAAAAGCCTTACAAAGCGAGCGGTTCGTCGCAGCCGATAAAAACAAACTGGATCTGGGGAGGCGAAAGCCTCCCCTTTTTTTATATGAACAATTTCGACATGATTATGAAGACTTCTCGATTCTACGAGAAGGAAGCTAAGAGGCTATTGAAAAAATTAGACAGAAGCTCTACAAAAAAGCAAAAACTAGACGCCCTTACAGAGCTTAAGTCTTTAAAGCAAAAAATTAAATTTGAGATAAACCAAATCTCTAAAATTATTCAAGAAAACGAAGAATATCAATAAGCGGTGTAGCCGTAAGTTCTTCCTGATCTGATGTAAGGATAATTGTCTGGGAAAGCTCCAGCGACGATATCGTCTCCAACAACTTGGCCGGGCACAAACTTCATTCCTCTGTATGCGCTGACTAGCAACTTGAGAGCTTCTTCCTCTTGTTTCTTTTCGGCGCTAACTGTTTTTATGATTTGATTTTTATCTAGTTTTCTGACCTTTGTATCGTTATGAGTTACTTCTACAACATCATCGGAGTCTATAGATGTCAATTTAGATCTAATAATTACAGCATATCTATGCACAATGTACATCTTTTTTAAGATTGCCACAGCATTGATATCTATTTCTGTAACATCATCAGCAGAATCTACTATCTCGTAAGTAGTTCCATTAACTACAAAACTAGAGAAAAGAAGACTATTCAACGCCCCGACATTAGCTCTAACCCAAAAAGCAATAGGAGCAATACTCAAATCCGTTGGGCTATTTAAATCAAAATAAATCTCTTGAGCTATATCAACGACCTTCATATTTATTAATTACACCTATAAATTCAATATCTAAAAACAAAAAACCCACGCCGCGAAGCGTGGGGTAGAGTAGTCTTTTTTTTGTTACTGGAGTCTATCTTGAGGAGGTAGAAGCTTTGCTAATACCTGAATGCAATTATCAATAACCCCATGCTCCTGATACGTAAGTCGAGCTTGACGAGCAGCGAATACAAGATTCTGCAATGCTGCTTCTGGAGTCAGCGGGGGCTGCTGAGCTTGTTGAAGCGCTTCGGGTGACTGTGTTTGGTTTGCTTGATTTTCCATAATGATTAATCTTAAAAAATTATACCTTCTTCTCTAAAATAAATCTAAAAAATATTAAAATTTCATAGATTCTGTTTTGCTTCAAGAGCAGACATTCTCGCTATTAGATTTTCTATTTTTTGGTTTTGATTTTCTATTATAGTTTGTTGTTCTTTAATAGCTTCAATTAAAACAGGAATTAATCTTGGGTAGTCAATTGACCTTGCGTCTTGACAATCTTCTGATAATTTCCACAAGTCAACAACTTCAGGTACAATTTTTTCTACGTCTTGAGCTATTAGTCCAATAATTGGAACATTTAGTTTGTATCCGTCTCTTACGCTATTTACGAATTCATTCCATTCATATTTTACTCCTTGGAGTTTCTTTATTTTTTCTAAAGAGTTTTCTAAAGGAGTTATGTTTTTCTTGAATCTTATGTCTGAAGAAGTTGGGAAACCTGTTGCGTGAATGTTTCCGTTTACATCTAGTTTGTAACTTGGGCTGACTCCGATTCCTACATCTCCTCCGCTTAGTACTCTAATATGAGTTGTACTGCTTCCGCCTGCTCCTAAATACAATGTACCACTAGTAGTGTAACAATAGACGTCATTAGTTTGGTCTTGCCTTCTTAATCCATGACTATCACTATTAAGTTGAAATCCGCCATATGAACTATTTACGCTTCCAGAATATATTGTTCCATTCGCCCTGAATCCAGAGACTGTGTAATTATTATTTTGATTTAAACCATCCGCAGTAGAAGCAGTAGAAGCATTACCAGTTAAAGGACCACTAAATGCACTAGCTAAAACCGTACCGTTAACTTCTAACTTTTGTGTTGGACTTGTTGTTCCTATACCAACATTACCAACGCTATTGATACGCATTCTTTCACCCATTGAATTATTAAGCGTACTAAAAAACATATACCCAGCCGCTGATGTTCCTGCATATTCTTGTCCAACCCCCATTTCACTCATAGGTATATCTTCAGCTGCGGTTCTATCTTGTGAAAATACAATTTTAGTGCCTGTATTAGCATTAGCAAATCCAAAAGGATTATTTAATCTTAAAGCTGTTTGTAAGCCAGTTGTTGATGGAGTCCAAACTGTTAATTTAGTATTTGGCGCTGAAACACCTATACCTACATTACCATTTTCATCAAAAACAACTTGTGCAGTTGCTGCTACAGAAGGTTGAGAAGCTCCATTACAATTAAACGCAATATAATCAGTTGTAGCAGAAATATGTCTTATTAATGATCCATAAGATGATCTGCCAAAACGAATTCCTGGATCATTATTAGATTGTAAATCTAGCAAAACAGAATCCGCACCGGCAGACTGCACTACAGTTAATTTAGCAGATGGACTTGTTGTACCTATACCTACATTGCCACCATTTGCATTTAATAATAAATTATTATATGAAGTGCCATTTATCATAGCTTGGATAAATCCTACATCAGTATAAGTATTAAACCCAAGATCTAATCTTTTGCTTGTATTGGTTTTACCTCTAACACTAAAATGACCATGAGAGCCAAATTCAGCATTGGTGGTGATATCTTTTTCTAATGTTAATATTGTATCAGGAGATGTGGTTCCAATACCAACATTACCATCCCCAGTTATTACCATTCTAGTAGCAACACTACCAAGTACGTTTGTATCCGTAGTTTGCACTCCAAATTCAAGTCTTGGATTCAAATAATTTGGTGTTGCTACTGTTGTATATAGTCTTATGTAGCCACCATAATCATCATTAGCGTCTCTTTGTACAAACAATAATCCTGTAGAATCACCAACACTTGACATTGTTCCACCTGAGAGTCTAATTGGATATACGGCACCGGCTCCTGTTGAAGAACCATTGTTTATAGTTAACTTTTGAGCAGGACTTGTTGTACCTATACCTAGATTACCGTTTATATCAATACGCATTCTTTCACTTACAAGCGCAGTAGCTTGTTGACCAACGTAAAATGCCATACCATTGGTTCTATCAGAAGCAATTGTACCCACAAAATAATTTAAATCTGTAAATTGTAATTGTGTGCCTTGCGCATTGTTTCCACTATTAACAACTCTCAATATTGCTTTACCTGTACCAGCTGTATTTGTGTTCCATGTACGAACCAATTGATCACCAGCATTACTTGACTGTACATCCAAAATACCACCCGGACTACTTGTGCCTATACCAACATTACCTGTATTGAACCATTGATTTGTAGTATCAAATTGTAATCTATTTACAGCATTGTAACTAAATGACAGCAAACCGTCTCCAGCATTATTACTTAATATAAAATTTCTAGTTGCATTTGATAAAGTAAATTGTGCAAGGGAAGCAGCATACACTGTTAATAAGTAACTAGGACTTGTAGTACCTATACCAACATTACCTCCATATGGGTTTATTAAAAGCTTATCATATGTGCTAAGAGAGTTAGCCCGCGTTGCTTGTATCCATGCGGTATCTGTTGATTCGTTGATACCCATGTCAAGCACGTTATACAGTCCTGTGCCACCAGTAAGGCGAAACACGCCTGTTTGAGCTGTCCCAGTTGTTGCTGGATAACTTGATGCACCTTTCACAACTAATTTAAGGATCGGTGCGTCTGTGCCTATACCTACATTACCACCGGCGGCTAATCTCATTACAAAATTACCATCACTTGTAGTCGTCGTTTGACCTACAGTGTTGTTTGTATAAAAATCAAGATATCCACCCGTCGATGTTCTACCTGCACGAATTTCATTTACTCCATTATTACCAAATATTAAAAACGCTCTTGCTGCGGAGTCAACTCCAAAAGTAGTATAATACGTTGATGGATACGATGTGCTACTTAAAGTTAATATAGTTGGAGCCGCGCCATTTAAATGCAATATTGAAGCAGGGCCTGTTGTACCAATACCTAAATTACCACCTGTAAGACGCATCTTTTCAGAAGCTCCAATTTGAAATATAGTTTCACTTCCGCCATTAATAACAAATCCAGTTGAAGTAGAAGCGTATATATTTGCTTTTAAAGTTCCGCTTTGTAAAAATCTCAATTCACCACCTGAAGAGCCATTCAAATCTTCACCCGCCCAACTAGATCCATTGTATACAACCAAATTATTAGCGGGAGTTATTGTGCCTATGCCCACGTTGCCGGTTGAATTTTTATAAATGCTATAATATGTTATTCCCATATGATTTTAAGATCTTTTTATTATTCTAACTGAGAAAGAAGAAGTATTTACATTAAAGTTGCTAATTTTTAATCTAACTTGATAACTTGAAGCTGATCCAGTCGGACAAGAGTCTGATTCTGTTGAACCAGTTAGCCAAACAACATCTATTACATTCGCAGACAAGCTAGATCCACTAGTATACACTTCTCTAGCTAATGGAGCTAATTGATTGCTGTAAATGTATTGAGTCACAGCAGAGCCGTTCCATCCAATACCATTATAAATAAAGATATGAATTGGATCTCTATAACCCGCTCCTGCTGAATTTGGATTTGCAGATCCTACAACTTCTAATACAGTAAATGTATCTGCTGTTATTCCAGTATCTATTGTCGCGCCGCCTGCGGTATATAATTTTCCAAGGAGTCCTTCTGTTTGAATATTTCCTACTACATCTAATTTTGCGGCGGGGCTAGTTGTGCCTATACCAACATTACCATTATTTTTTATGGTTAAAGAATCTCCGAATGATTCAGAGGAAAATATTAATTTAGTATCATCTCCGGGTGGCATATACATATACCATTTAGCAGTACCATTTGTTCTAAGTTGAACGCCAGCCTCATAATTGGTTCTGTTTATAACGACATATGCATGTTGATTGGTCGTACCATTGATTGTTAATTGCGGATAAGTAGTCCCAATTGTCGATGCGCCACCCGCAGCGAAATTACCATTAACTTCTAATTTATAAGCAGGAGTTGTTGTGCCTATACCTACATTACCCCCATCCGCTTTGATAATCATGCGGGTAGTCATCGTGCTTGCTACATTTTGTCTAAAATAGATATCACCGTAAACATAACCAGCACTAACAGGATAAGTATTATCTATATAAGATACAGCGCTGTTTGCATTATAAAGTAAATGCAATCCATGAGTTTCAGAGGTGCCATAAGTTATTTTTATACCATGATCAGCAGCAGTACTATTACTAATTCTAACAAATGGATTAGCACCATGAACTTGTAATAATGTGCCGGGACTTGTTGTTCCAATACCAACATTTCCATCAGCCAAAATTCTTAATTTTTCTGAACTATTAACTTCTATAACGAATGGCACATTTATAGCGCTACCAATGCTTGTGTATGCGCTATTAACATAAAAATAACTTGATCTTGTACCATCACTATTATATAGACCAATTCCTGATGTTCCGCCTGAAGCAAATGATGTTATGGTTTGTATTTTTACGGTTGAATGTCCGCCTACCCAATCGCCTAATATATGTAATTTAGTATTAGATGGGCTATCGGTGCCAATACCAACATCTCCATTATTAAATGTTAATGGATTTAGATAAGATGTATTCGCTGCATTAGGAGTAACAAATCTTGTTAAATTACGAAACACAAGCTCTCTTCCATCGCCTTGAAAACTACCGTTTGCATTTGCGCTTACATCTACGCCAAAACATAATGTTACAGCGCCATCGGCAACATTGTATGTTGATGAAGTTGATCCCAATATAATTGTTCTATAAGAGCTTGAATATCCCCAATTACTTGCTTGAGCTAATTTACGATAAGAACCAACAGATAAACCAATTGTCCCATTTACTTCTAATTTATAATTCGGACTTGTTGTTCCTATACCAACATTGCCAACAGAGGTAATTCTCATTCTTTCATCAACAGAAATACCACCTTCATGAGTAACAAATGTAATAAATTGTGAATTATATCCAGAACTACTTGAGGCAGCGTTAACAATTTGCATTCCCATCATGCCTCCACCGTCTACCATTCCAAACCACAAATTAGCTCCTCTATTTCCTACTGCGTGATTTGTTGCGAATGTTCTTCTGACATAATTTGCATCCGCTGAGTTATAGTTAATATTTATATTTCCCTGCACTGTCAGCAAATCAACAGGACTTGTTGTACCTATACCTACGTTACCTCCATTCGCAATAGTCATTCTGGCGCTCCATGATGAACCATTGTATGTAGCAAATTGTATGTCGTTACTTAAAGCCGTGGCTGGAGTGCTTAATCCTATTGCTGCCGCAAACGTTGGAGTTCCATCTTTATAAAATTCTAAATGACCTCCTTGGCTTATAATATTTGCATATCCTCCAGTACCATTTACTCTGATACCTGAAGCACTGCTTACATCTACTTGTAATTTAGCAACAGGATTTGTTGTGCCTATACCAACATTACCATCGTATTGAATACGCATTCTTTCAGTAAGATCTGGAGTATCAATTGTACCATTATTTGTTTTAAATACTAAAGATCCTTTTGCTCCTACTCCTCCAGCAGCTTCATTCCAAGTGCCATATTTAAGCATTTGAATTTCAGCGCCATTTCTCTGAACAACTCCTGTGCTTCCTTTATAGGCACAACCATCAAACATTATAGAAAATGCGGTATTAGCATCATTCGCGCCATTGAATCCTGTGTTACCACCATCTAATCTTAATATATTAGTAGAAACAATTGCACTCGCAGCAACAACATGAAGTTTATAACCAGGACTTGTTGTTCCTATGCCTATATTACCATTATCATAAACACTACTATTAGTTATAGTAGAAGATGAATTAAACTTAACTAAATAATTGGTAGTACCAGAAACACTTACGCTCGACCCTGACGATCCAGACGTACCAGATGATCCAGACGTACCAGATGATCCAGATGTACCAGATGAACCGCCGCTTCCGCTTGTACCAGCAGATCCAGATGTACCAGATGAACCGCCGCTTCCACTTGTACCAGCAGATCCAGATGTACCAGATGTACCAGATGAACCGCCGCTTCCGCTTGTACCAGCAGATCCAGATGTACCAGATGAACCGCCGCTTCCGCTTGTACCAGCAGATCCAGATGTACCAGATGATCCAGATGTACCAGATGTACCAGATGAACCGCCGCTTCCACTTGTACCAGCAGATCCAGACGTACCAGATGAACCGCCGCTTCCACTTGTACCAGCAGATCCAGACGTACCAGATG
>Ga0114971_10000031_pt1 | contig 72196 bp, 63 predicted proteins | sample M_140625_MF_Meta_FD_87320 | JGI IMG/M metagenome (GOLD analysis project Ga0114971, IMG submission 87320) | Freshwater microbial communities from Lake Montjoie, Canada to study carbon cycling - M_140625_MF_MetaG | ecosystem: Environmental > Aquatic > Freshwater > Lake | place: Lake Montjoie... | reverse complement strand
CAGTTTTAAGCCTTCGGCAGCGCGCTCTAATGGCAGCGCAACGTCGATCACCGGTTTGAGTTTGCCGATCTGGATCAAATCCATGAGTGCGCTTAAATTGTCATCGTAGAAACTATTGGAACCGATGATTTGTATCTCGAAACTCCATACGTAGCGTAGATCTTCTTTCGGGTCGTAGCCTGCAGTTGCACCACACACGAGAATCTTACCGCCACGTTTTACACATTTGAGGGAGGGGGCCCAAGTATCGCCACCTGTAAAGTTAATCACAACATCAACACCGCCCTCGTAGTTACGACGTTGTGGTTTACCAAATTTTTCAACTGCCCATTTCGAGAAGTCAGTTTCTTTGTAATTAATCACATGGTCTGCACCCATGTCAGACAGGCGCTGAATTTTATCGGCACTTGAAGCGCAGGCAATCACTTCAGCGCCCAGCATTTTTGCCAGTAATACACATCCGGTACCAACACCGCCGCTAGCGCCGAGCACTAACACTTTGTCGCCTTTTTTGATGGTGTTATGAGTGATCATCATACGGTGTGCGGTGCCGTAGGCCACCGGTAGTGATGCGGCATCGGCATAGCTCACTTGATCTGGCATGCGGATTAATTGTTCCGCTGCAACTAAGCAGCGCTCTGCTAAGCCGCCGTGCATCATTTCGCCCATCAAGCCTTTTTTCTTATTTAGTGGGTTAACAAGTACGCGATCGCCAACTTTCCAACCACTCACGCCGTTGCCGACTTCAATAATTTCACCAGCCAGATCGAGCCCAATAATCATTGGGAACGGCACTTTAATGCCGGGCATACCGCGCACTGTGAAAACGTCATGGTAATTAAACGACGTGGCGTGTACTCGAATGATTACGTGGTCATCACAAATCACAGGATCTGGAAAATCGGTGACGTATTCTAAGGTGTCGAGTGTGCCATGTTGGCGTAGTACCACTGCTTTCATATAATGCTCCGTTAGAAGGGTAAAAGTTAAATCGGTAGTTTTTAAAGTGGAAGTTGGGAATTATTGAGCGACTTTAATCTGTGCTCTAGTGGCAATATCTTTAAATTTAGCAACATCATTACGAACGAACTCGGTAAATTCATGTGGGCTAAGAATTTTAGTATCGACACCGAGCTCATTTAAACGCGCATTAACTGTAGGGTTATTCAAGATTTGGGTCAGTGACGAGGAGAGTTGATTCAAAATAACAGGGTTTAGGTGTTTTGGTGCAGATAAACCGTACCAAGTATACGTGATAAATCCATTTAAGCCTTCTTCGACGAAGGTTGGGGCGTCAGGAAACTGCCGTGCACGGTGCTCGCCAGTGACAGCCAGTAAGCGCAAATTATTGGCGCGAATCTGCGGTCCGGCTTCGGGTGAGTTTTGAAACATGGCTTGTACTCGATTAGCCATTAAATCAAGAGAGGCTGGTGCAGTGCCTTTATAGGGTACGTGGTTTAATTCGATGCCGGCTTTAAATTTAAATAGTTCTGATGAAAAATGTCCAATAGAGCCAATGCCGGCACTACCGAAATTAATTTTTCCAGGGTTCCTCTTTGCCTCAGCGATGAAGGACTTGAGTCCTGTAGCATTTGATTGTTTGTTCACCACAAAGAATTGTGGCATGACTGCAACTAGTCCGATGTGCGTATAGTCTTTCTCGGGTGAGTAAGATAGTTTGGGATGAAGGCTGGGAGCTACGCCTTGTGAAGCAGCGTTGGATAGCAGCAGCGTGTAGCCATCGGGCGCCGCGCGGGCAGCAATTTCAGAAGCGAGAACGCCGCCAGCGCCGCCGCGGTTATCCACAATTACCATTTGACCCAGTAATTCACCGAATTGATTAGCCATTAAACGCCCGAGAAGATCAGCTGTGCCGCCAGCAGGGAAGGTGACAATGAGTCGCAATGGTTTGTTTGGATATTTAATGGGTGCTGCATGGCTAGTGATGTTCAAGCAGGACATGATGCTGAGTATGCCTAGCAGAACCGATTGCAGTAGTGTTTGATGGAACGAAGCGATATTCATGATAATTTCTAATCCATGCTGTGTATGAAGGGATGTATTAAGCCGGTGTATTATTCAGTAGGTCTATTAAGTCGGTCTATAAGGCAGTGTGTTAGAAAGTTGTTTAAAGTTGTTTAAAGTAGTTTAAGATGGTTTGAAGCAGTGTTTAAGTCGGATTTAAATGGATTTGTGTAATTAGTAGGGTGATACGCAGCTTGAAATGAGGTTCTCTAACTCTTTCAGGTATTCTGGATTTTGCGAGTCACATCAACTTTACCCAGGTGCTTTATATCGGTGGTTATAGATTGGCAGGATGATTATTCTAGCCGATCTTTCGTGAGTATCATCAGTAATTATATGATTTTGACGGATTTGACTCCATTCATTGGTCTAGATATCAACGCTGCTGTGATAGGGTCACAGGCTTGGTCAGTGGCATGCTGTGCATTTTGATGGCTTGACTGAGTGGTGCAGTTGATACATTAGGCTATTTCGTCGCGCCGACCCGTGCTTAGACCGCATCGTGAAAATGCATATTGCTTATCCCGCGCTCTGTGATGACAATGACCGCCTTTGATCAAGCTTTTTTTCACATAGAGCATCACATTGAATACAGCTAGAGTTTTGCCAAGTGCTTGGATTGTAGTGGCCGTGGCCACTTATGCGCAGATGATGATTGCGATGTCGAATATTTTATTGCCGATCATTGCGCCTAAGCTAGCTGAGTCGCTTGGCGTCAGTCCGGTCCTCATTGGCTATCAAGTCAGTTTGACTTTTGGCGTGGCTACTTTGGCGACTTTGTTAGCTGGAAATGCGGTATTGCGCTATGGTGCGGCAAGAACGACTCAGTTTTCACTGTTGTGCTGTGGTATTGGTATGGCTTTGTTTGGTGTGCCTAGCTTGTGGGCGATTGCAGTCGGTTCTTCTTTTATCGGCGTTGGTATGGGCGTAATTAACTCTGCTGCCGCACATTTGTTAGTCGCCTATACCACACCCGAACGTCGTAATATTATGTTTTCAATTAAACAAACTGGTGTGCCTGTTGGTGGAGTGCTCACTGGCCTGACCGCTCCTACGATTGCTGTGCGCTATGGTTTTGGCTGGTCTTTGGTGATGGTGATTGTCTTAATTTTGATATTAATGGTATTTATCCAACGCTATCGTGAGTTGTGGGATCAGGACAGGGGTACGGAAAAAGCCGCTAAAACTGCGCCGTTTGGAGGTGTGCCTATGGTGTGGCAACAACCCGATTTGCGCTGGGTTTCTATGGTGGCAATGATTTTCTCGGGTATTCAGCGTTGTGTGCTGAGCTTTACTGTGGTTTATCTTGTTGCTGAGGGAGGCTTTAGTTTGGTTCAGGGGGGAGTGATGTTATCTGTTGTGCAAGTAGGGGGCTCTTTGTCGCGGATTAGTTGGGGTTGGCTTGCCGATCGTTTGCAAAGCAGTTTGTTGGTGTTGTTCATCATTTGTTTGATTACTATTGTCTCGACTTTAGGCTTAGTCTTTTTTGCCAATACTTGGCATCCCTTGGTGGTGTATGTTTTGTTTTTTATTTTGGGTGCGAGTACGGTGGGTTGGAATGGGGTATTTCATGCGGAAGCTGCGCGCCTGAGTCCGCCTGGTATGGCGAGTGTAGTAGCAGCTGGTACTACGTTTTTTGTGTTCGGTGGTGTGCTAATTGGACCTGCAGCATTTTCGATGGCCTATGGCGTTATCGGCAGTTATAGTCAGACCTTTCAATTAGTCACATTATCTGCAGTGATTTCATTGGGTTTTTTAATTTTAGCGCAACGCGCATCTAGAGTAAGGCAATAAGTGTCCGTGAAGGATAGCGAATCAAACGGCATGTTGCCGCAAGTCTCTATTGTATTAGTGGTGCTGGTGAGCACCGCAACTCAAGTCGCCTCGGCGATGGGCATTGCCATTTTTCCAGTCATTGCACCGCAACTTGCCCTGATGCTCGGGGTGGATGCATCTTACGTGGGTTATCAAATCTCTATGGTATTTGGTGCCGCCATGCTTGCTTCGTGTGTTGTCGGGCCTGTGGTGTTGCGGTGGGGTGCTTGTCGGGCGATGCAATGGTCGATGTGGTTGGCAGCTACTGGTTTGTTGGCGGCGTTAAGCGGGCAACTGTGGTTGATGCCTATAGCTGCAATGGGTATCGGTGCGAGTAATGCCTTGGCTGCCGGCGGTGCATCGCATTTATTGTTCCGCTTTAGTCAAGCGCGAAATCGTAATTTAATTTATTCCATCAAACAAACCGGTGTGCCGCTGGGCTGGGCAACGGCTGCTTTGTTCGCACCAATTTTAACGGTGCAATATGGATGGCGTATGCCTATGTTGATAGTATTTTGTTATGCCATTTTTGGAGGGGCGTTATTAGGTCGTTGGTGTACGATTTGGGATGATGATCGAAATCCGCAAGCGGCGCAAAAAACGAATCTGCTCTCGGGAATTGTGTTGCTATGGCATTACCCGATCTTGCGCTATCTGGGTATTGCATCCTTATTTTTTTCATTTGCACAGTCTTGTTTAGGCACATTTACCGTTAACTTATTAGTGCAAGAGGCTGATTACTCCTTGGTTGCGGCGGGCTTGATGTTGTCGGTGATACAAATCTCTGGCGTCTCGGGGCGTGTGATTTGGGGTCTGATTGCGGATCGGCTAGGTAGTGCGATGGGTTTATTGGTTGTTGGTAGTGTATTGATGGCAGTCGGATGTTTAGTGAGCTTCAGTTTGTCTGGTCATTGGCCGCAGCCACTACTGGTTATTTTTTATATGCTGTTTGGGATGGTGGCTTATGGTTGGAATGGTATTTTGCATGCGCAGATTGCGCGTTACAGTCCGACTGGTATGGTGAGTGTTGCTACCGGCGGAATGATGGCTTGGGTCTTTGGTGGAATTTTAATTGGTCCGGCATTGTTTGCGTTTTCGTATCGATGGCTAGGACGCTATACATGGACTTATGGTTTATTGGCCATCATCGCGCTCACTGGTGCGTTGTTTGCAGGGATGGCGTTTTATCAAGAGCGTAAACTTCATCAAGTTGCAGTATCTTGACTAGTGCGCTGATTTCTATGGATCGTCGAGTTATTGCTGTTGTTGCAGCGACTACTGCTGCGCAGGTTGCAGGCGCCATGGGGTCTGCAGTATTTCCGGTGATTGCCCCTAAGCTAGCGCAGTCCTTGTCGATTGATCCGTCTTGGATTGGTTTTCAAATGAGCTTGATATATGGATCAGCCATGGTAGGTTCTGTGTTATTTGCTAATTTAGTGCCGCGTTATGGTGGATGTCGAACGACACAGATTGGTTTGAGTTTTTGTGTTTTAGGATTGTTGCTGGGTATGCAGGGTAGTGTAGCAGCCTTGGTGCTGACTTCGGTTTTCATTGGTATTGGTATGAGTATTAATTTGCCGGCTGCAGGGCATTTGTTGTTTCGATTTAGTCCGCCTGAGCGCCGCAACTTTATTTTTTCCTTTAAACAAACCGGTGTACCTTTTGCTTGGGCCTTGATGGCTGTGATTGCTCCCAGTATTACTTTGCAATGGGGGTGGCGCTGGGCTTTAGGTTTGGTATTGCTCTCAGCTGTTGTCACGGTAATTGCGATGCAGTCTGCGCGAGAGCAATGGGATGATGATCGTTTGCATCACACAAGTCCACGCGGCAATTTATTTGAGGGCTTGGGTTTGGTGTGGCGTATTCCCAGTTTGCGATGGTTAGGTATTGCTTCTTTTTTCTTGGCTTTTATACAGCTGTGTGTGGGAACGTTTACAGTGATTATGTTGGTTACTGAAGGCGATTACAGTTTGGTCCAAGCTGGACTAATGCTGTCGGTTGCGCAAATGGCCGGGGTATTTGGACGTTTGTTTTGGGGGTGGTTAGCAGATCGGGTTGGTGATTGTGCGCAAGTGTTGCAGTGGTTGACTTCAGTGATGTTGGTATGTTGTGTGGTGATTGGCTTTTTGCGGCCAGGTTGGCCAGTATGGTTGTTAGCGATATTGTTTTCTGTGATAGGTGCTACTGCCGTGGGTTGGAATGGTTTGTATACCGCGGAAGTTGCTAAGCGGAGTCCGTCCGGTAAGATTAGTATTGCCACTGGTGGGGCAATGGTGTGGAATTTTGCGGGCATACTTGCTGGCCCAACAACATTTACCTTGGTCTATGCGTTAACGGGTAGTTATGCCCATACCTTTGGTTGTTTAAGCGTTGTGGTGTTAGCAATTTTTGTTGCCTTATCGGCAAGCAAGCGACATGCCGAGACGACAATAAGGACGCACGCGGTGGATCATCATGGTTGAATTGAGCGCCCCTGAGTTGTTATGGGTAGCGAGTGTTTTTTTATTCGCGTTTATTATTCGCGGCATGTCGGGTTTTGGTGCGGGGATGATTGCAGTGCCATTACTCGCTTTGGTAATACCGGTGCAACGTGCAGTCCCTTTATGTAGCTTATTAGTATTTGTATTGTTTGTGATGTTAGTGATTCGCGATTGGCGTGAAGTGGTTTGGAATGAGTTGCGTTTGTTGGTGCCACCGACAATTGTGGGCGCCTTATTTGGGTTATGGTTGTTTTCGGTCCTAGATAATCGAATACTCGTGATGATGTTGGGAACGTTTTTGGTGGCCTATGCAGTTTATATGTTGGTGGTGAATTTGTTGCGTATGGCCCAGCTGCATTGCTCCCAGCGCTGGGCGATTCCTGTGGGATTTTTAGGTAGTTTTTTTGATACTTTGTTTGGTGGTGGTGGCGGCACTCTGGTGGTGATTTACATTAATGCCAGAGGGGTCAGTCGTACCGGTTTTCGTGCAACCTTGGCTGCGCTATGGTTTACCGAGATGATTGCGCGAATCGGTGGCTATGCTTGGTCCGGTTATTATGATCGTCAAACACTAACAATGTTTGTCGTGTTGTTGCCGCTGATGGCAGTTGGCACGTTGATCGGTGAGCGACTGGGTAATCGCGTGAGTGCAGAAATTTTTAATAGGTTACTAGCGTTAATGCTACTGGCGAGCGGGGTGAGTTTGCTCTGTAAGTGAAGCTGGGTCTATCGCATAAATAGAATCACTGGAAATACGGCTATTGCAAGCGCTAATACTAACCACTCTAGACGATGCCGTTTAAGCCAACCAGTAAAATGTAAAATAATCACAGTGATCGCTATAACATAGAATGCGTAGAAGATCATGAGTCTATCCTTAGCAAGGGCTGGTGGGCCAAATGTTGCGAGGGGGTGTCTTTACATCTTGTTGTTTTATCATAACAATGCTTTGGATTGCGAATAATATATTAAAGTCTTGATAAAAATAAACCAAAATCTTTCAAAAACATTGCAACCGCTTTTGGTTTGAACGTGTTTTATACCTTCTGGTTTACGTTTCGTCTGCTTGTAGCTCGTCACGATAACGTTTGAAGTTCTTGACGTAATGATCAGCAGTGCTGTTGATACGTTCAATTTGCTCGGGCGTGAGCTGCCGAACCACCTTGCCAGGTGATCCCATAACCAATGAGCCATCGGGAATCACTTTGCCCTCGGCGATAAGAGCGCCGGCGCCGATCAAGCAGTTTTTCCCAATTTTGGCGCCATTTAAGATCACTGCTTGTATGCCGATTAAGCTGCCTTCGCCTATGGTGCATCCATGTAACATGGCCATGTGGCCGACGCTAACATTTTTTTCGAGCACTAACGGAAAACCAGCGTCTGCATGCAGCACAGCACCATCTTGAATTTGCGAGTTCTCTCCGATCGTCAGTGTGGTGCTGTCGCCACGTAACACGCAGTTCCACCAAATGCTGACATTATTCTCTAAGGTTACACTGCCGATGACCGTGGCATTAGGGGCAATCCAGTAATCGCCTTTGCAGACGACGCGTCGTTCACCGAGTGAATATTTCATAATTGAGATCTATGTTCCGGGTATTGTGATTGATTAAAAACCGACTGCTTGACCGTCGGTGCGGCGCTCAGAGGCTGCAAAGTAGCCATGCGACATTTTGTAGATGAGTTGGGCCCGGCCAAAGTCGGTAGACCAGCGGTCAGCGATTGGCATATCGTGACCGCGGGCGCGTAATTCGCTGACGGTAGCGGGGTCAACACCTTGTTCAATGCCCACCTTGAGGCCACTATCGATGCGCCAACGGGGGGCATCTGCGGCAGCTTGTGGGTTTTGTTGGTAATCGACCATGCGTGAGAGCACCTGCATGTGTCCTTGCGCTTGCATCGAGCCGCCCATCACGCCAAAACTCATTAATGGTTGGTCTTTGTGAGTGACAAAGCCTGGAATAATGGTGTGGAACGGACGTTTGCGCGGTGCCACGATGTTGGCATGGCCGGGTTTTAGACTAAACCCAAAGCCGCGATTTTGGAGGCTAATGCCGGTACCTGGAACCACAACCCCAGAGCCGAAGCCGGCAAAATTGGATTGAATATACGAGACCATCATGCCGGAGGCATCAGCTGCCGTTAAATACACAGTGCCACCGCGGCTGGGGTCGCCGTGGGTAGGTGCTAGAGCGCGTTTCATGTTAATGAGTTTGGCACGCTCTTTGAGATAGGCTTTGTCTAGCATTTGTGCCGGAGTCACGCGCATGGATGCGGGGTCAGCGACATACTCGTTGATGTCGGCAAAGGCTAATTTCATCGCCTCAATTTGCAGGTGCATGCTATCGGGTGAGTCAACCGGTAATGCTTTGAGATCAAAGTTCTCGAGAATACCTAAAGCGATCAGTGCAGCAATACCTTGGCCATTGGGAGGTATTTCATGCAGGGTGTAGCCACGGTAGTCGAGGCCTATGGGCTCTACCCAATCGAGGGTGTGCGAGGCGAGATCATCTAAGGTCATAGCCCCGCCATGTTGCTTAGACCAGTTGACGATTTTTTCTGCGAGCTCTCCCCGATAGAAGGCCTCACCTTTGGTCTCTGCAATGCGTTTTAAGGTGTAGGCTTGGTCAGGGTTGGTAAAGAATTCGCCTGCGTGAGGTGCTCTGCCTTTAGGCATAAAGGTCTGGGCAAAGCCAGGTTGGTCTTTTAATTCAGGTACTTGGTTAGCCCATAGTCGGGAAATGGTTGGGCTGACCATAAAGCCATTGCTGGCGTAGTCAATAGCGGGTTCGAACAAGTCTGCAAATGGGAGTTTGCCAAACTGACTGGACATCTCGACCCATGCAGAAACACAGCCAGGTACGGTGACTGCATCGCAACCCCGTTGCGGCATTGCGCTCAATCCCTTGAAGCGCTCAGGCGTCCAGGCTGCTGGTGAGCGTCCCGAGGCGTTTAGACCGTGGAGTTTTTTACCATCCCAGAGAATACAAAATGCATCGCTGCCAATGCCGTTACTGGTGGGCTCTAGAACGGTTAAGGCAATGGCGGTGGCGAGGGTTGCGTCAACAGCGTTGCCACCTTTTAACAACATTCTCAGACCGGCTTGGGCGGCTAGCGGTTGTGAAGTAGCCACTGCATTACGCGCCAAAACGGGCATGCGCTGGGAGGTGTAGGGAAAGTCAAAATGTAATTCGGTCATTTGGGGTCCAGTCGTTAGTGGCTTGAATGTGCGAAGTTTTATTGAGAAGTTTTTATTTATCAGGTAGTTAAATATTTTTTGTGCAGTCCAATGGTGCGGTGCTAATTAGTAAATTGAAGGCCTTGAGCCAGTTGTAGTGCATGTTATAGCGCATGCCGTCATCAAATGCCTAGTCAGATGGAGGAATGGGTATTTTAACTCACACAATTGCTCAGTGAGTCGACGCCTAAAATTTGTGTGATTTGTGTGATTTTTTTGATGTAGGTATGACATGGGTGTGCCTTATAGGACTGAATAAATTGCGGAGTTTTAGACCGCTAGTCACTAGGCGGTGTACACTGCGCGCTCAACAACTAACGCAGTGACTGTTGTGTGTGGTAGAGAAAACGAACCTGTATGAACTTGTAACCCAATTTAGTGGATAATTATATGATTAAAATCAAATACTTAAAATACTTCCCCCGAGTAATTACTGGCCTGATGTGTGGCACTTTACTGGGTGCCAGTGGATTGTTTGCGCAAGATGTTACGAATTATCCGAATCGACCTATTCGCTACATTGTGGGTTATACCCCGGGCGGCACGGCTGATATGTTAGCGCGTGCGGTTGGGCAGAAGATGGCTGTGGCTTGGGGGCAACAAGTGATGGTGGAAAACCGTCCGGGTGCTGGTACTAATATTGGAACTGAATTGGGGGCGCGAGCAGCACCCGACGGCTACACCTTGTTTATGCCTACGGTCGCTAATGTCATTAATCCAACGCTCTACCCAAAATTAGGTTATGACATGCTAAAAGATTTTGCCTACGTCACTAATTTTGCCAATGTGCCAGGTCTAGTAGTGGTTCATCCTTCGCTACCCGCGAAGAACATTAAAGAGCTGATTGCGATTGCTAAGGCGCGCCCTGATGCTCTACGTCATGGTTCGACGGGTGTGGGTAGTCCGCATCACTTGGCTGGAGAGATATTTAAGACCATGGCTGGGGTGAAAATGATTCATATCCCGTATAAAGGCGCCACTCCGGCTATCGCCGATATTATGGCCGGCAATATTGAAATCTATTTTGGTGCGATGGTCACTACATTACCACCGGCTCGTAGTGGACGGTTGCGCGCCATTGCTGTGACTAGCCTCAAGCGAGTGGCTGCCGCAAAAGAAATCCCTACAATGGATGAGCAGGGTTTAAAAGGGTATGAGACGGGCTCGTGGTTTGGGATGGCAGTGCCCACTAATACCCCGAAAGAGATTATTTTGAAATTAAATGCTGAAGCAACTCGTGCCTTAAAAGCGCCCGATCTGCGCGATCGAATGGTTGCTGAGGGTGCAGAGTTTGTGGGCGATTCGCCAGAACAATTTACTGCTTATATTAAGTCTGAATTGTTGAAGTGGGGTCGCGCAGTAAAAATCTCAGGCGCGAGAGTCGAATGACCGACATGATGACTTTGCCAGATCCACGAGTAATCCCTGTGGTGGCGCCTAATAAAATTTGTGATGCCTTGCAATCGGGTGCAGATGAGCAATTGCGCGAGTCCCTGCTGAGTGTATTCGAGGCCGGTGATCAAGCGCTTCTGAATGCGGCTTTAAGCGGGTCCACGCCGGCGCAAGCGCGTCGCTTGGTGAATGCGATGGCGAGTGCCATTGATCGTCGTGGTGCTGGGGTCTCCCTGCGTTGGTTTGCTATACCCTTAATTATGGTTGCTGGGGCGAGCAAAGCTTGCGCTCTTGATGGGATAGTTCCCGACATTGAAGCGGTGAGCACGCTTTTGGCAGAACACGGCGCAGTGGGTGCAACGCGTAATTTTGGGTTGGGTAATGCGCTCTGTAGTGAGCAGGCCTTGCAATCGATTTCAGCAGTTGATTTATGGTCAGCTGGTGAAGCCGGTCAGCAACGTAACTTAGCCGAGCATTGCTCTCCCGAGTCTATTGCGATTGCCGGTAAGCGCGAACAAGTGCATCTGCGTTTTTTGGTGGGTGCGGGGGTTACACCAGAGCATCTGCCATCGTTTTTAGAATCGGCTTCTAATATTGGTACTTGGGGCATGCCGCTGACCAAGGCCTTGGCAGCGCAACTGGCACAGCCAGGGCTTGAAGTTTTAGCGCTAGCGCGCCCGCCACAGCCGGTTATCAAAGCAGCATATGCGGGTCGTTCGGCGCAGCTCGAGGCGGCTTTGAGTCTGTTTTTGGGTAACAACGTGCGTCGGTTTCGTTTGAGCGTAGGCGACCCTGAGGCGGTATTGTCTGCCCATCAACTCCCAGGTGGAGCAGGCGAGTTGCGTCTGAGTTTGAGCTCGCCCTTTGATGAGTCTTTGTTTGAAGGTTTTAGTTGGCCATTGCACCTCATGGATGAGGTGGCCGAAGTGAGTGCCATCATGACTAGCGCGCTTGCTGAGTGCCGAATCACTCATGTGACCGTATTGCCGCAGATGTTGCCTGAGCGTCTGCCCAATGGATCTGCTTTTATTGCGGGTCGGATGTTAGAGCGCTTGCCGCAGTCGGTTGTAAAGCATTGACTCAATATTTGATACTTAAAGACAAATTTATAGTTATCGGTGTTTGCCTTGAGGTGCGCACAGGATGACAGATTCGCATCACCCGCAGTTGACGCCCTATGCAGGCCTGAACCCGCAACTGCTGTTAGACGCGATTGAGCAATGCTGTGGCCTAGAGTGTGATGGACGCTTGCAGGCCTTAAATAGTTTTGAGAATCGCGTCTACCAAGTGGGCCTAGCGGATGGCTCTGCGGTTGTGGCTAAGTTTTATCGTCCAGAGCGCTGGTCGGCGGCCGCTATTCAAGAGGAGCATGATTTTGCATTCGCCTTAGCTGCTCGCGAGATTCCTATTGTTGCCCCTTTGCTGTTGCATCAGCGGACCCGCCATGAATATGCAGGATTTCAGTTTGCTGTCTATCCCAAACGGGGGGGGCGCACGCCAGAGTTTGAAGATCCTGCAATATTACGTTGGCTGGGTCGATTTATTGCCAGAATCCATGCGGTTGGTCGATTGCAACCATTTGTAGAAAGACCGCAACTGACGATTGAAAACTATGGCTGGGAACCGTCGCAGTTGGTGTTAGATAGTGATTTTGTGCCAACCGATTTATATGACGCTTACGCTAGTGTGGTCGACGATGTTCTAGAGCGTGTCGAGCATTGTTGGGCAGAAGTCGGTGCAGTCGCTAATTTGCGTTTACACGGTGATTGTCATGCAGGCAATATGCTGTGGACCGATGCCGGCCCGCACTTTGTTGACTTAGACGATGCGCGTATGGGGCCAGCGGTGCAAGACCTCTGGATGTGTTTGTCGGGCAGTCCGCAAACGCAACAAGTGCAACTCACGGCACTGTTGGAAGGGTATAGCGAATTTTTGAGCTTTAATCCAGATGAGTTACGATTGATCGAATCTTTACGCACCTTGCGTATGGTGCATTACACTGGTTGGTTGGCGCGGCGTTGGGATGACCCTGCATTCCCGGTGAGTTTTCCGTTTTTTAATACGCAACGTTTCTGGCAAGACCATATCCTTGCATTACGTGAGCAAGCCGCGGCACTCGATGAGCCCAGCCTGCAGTGGCATCCTTAGGCGCCAGCTTTAAATCAAATAAATAGTCAGTGCGAGTTACTGCGCGTTTAAAAGACTTGCGACATGATCTGCAATCGCCAGCGATGAGGTCAGACCTGGCGATTCAATACCAAATAGATTGAGTAGCCCTTCAACACCATGTTCACGTACACCTGAGAAGGTGAAGTCTTGCACTGGCTCTCCGGGGCCCGTAATACGCGGACGAATGCCGGTGTAGCCCGGTTGTAGCGTGCCGTCAGGCAAACCCGGGTAGTAGCGGCGAATTGCTTCATAGAAGCTCGCCTCGCGGGTCTCGTCAAAGCGGTAATCGATACGGTCTATCCATTCAAAGTCTGGACCAAATTTAACCTGATGCCCCAGATCAATGGTCACGTGCACCCCCAACCAATCTTGGCGGGTGACTGGATAGACAAGATGATTAAAGGGTGAGGGGCCGCTTAGCGTGTAGTAGTGACCAATGGCATAGTAGGCCGGTGGGATGCTATCGAGAGGGATACCGCGGATGCTACGAGCGACATCTGGTGCGCGCAGACCGGCAGCGTTAATGACTGTTCGACAATCGATAGTCATGGTCTCAGCGCCCCCCACTTCTAGTCTGATACCTTGGTTGGAGACTTGTCCGCCTAATACCGGACTTGCTAGGGCCAGGGCTGCGCCATGCGCTTCGGCCTCGCCTAGATAAGACAGCATTAAGCCATGGCTATCAATAATGCCTGTCGATGGCGAGTAAAAACCAGCTGCTGCACGTACGTTAGGCTCCATTTCATGGAGTTCTTGAGTGCTTAGTAGTCGAAGATCATCTACTCCATTGGCTACAGCTTGTGCCATATATTTGTGCATGCTAGCGACCTGTGCTTCTTCGCAAGCCACCACGATCTTACCGATTTTTTCGTGTTTTACCGCATGTTCCGCACAATATAGATACAAGGCTTTGCGACCGGGAACGCAGAGTTTGGCTTTCATGCTACCAGGCTCGTAATAAATACCGGCATGAATGACTTCCGAGTTGCGGGCGCTGGTTTGTGTGCCAAACGCAGTCTCTGCTTCGAGGATGACGACTTCTCGCCCGGCCTTAGCCATGCGCCGCGCTATGGCCAGCCCAACAACACCTGCACCAATGATGGCGCAATCAACAGAATCGCTCATAGAAGAATTATTTCAGAGTAAAGAGTAAGCGCATCAACATGCGCAGTTAAAGAGGTTAAAGATTTAAGGTGGAGATTAAAGAAGAGCACAGAAAAAATACAAGATTTCTCGTAGATCGAATTTAAAATCATAACAATAATAGGACTAGATCCGTACTGACAACGAATAAATTTGTTAGAGTGTACTGAAAAATTAAGCAAAAAGCAGAAAAATGCAGAAAAATGCCGAGAGCTCGTAGTCAATTATGGACATATGGAATCATCAATTTATTGAGTCTCATCCGATTTTTGAACCACTTGCAGGCTATGAGACGCAGTGGGGTTCTGAAGACTGGCCGCGACTACCATGCTTACAGCAGTTATTAACAGCAGCTGGGATTAAAAATGCAGCGGGTCTGCCGTTGCGCTTGATCTCGCAGGAATTAGATGGGACCAATCATATCTCGCACAACATAGCCCATGACCATGACATGCTGTCTTATGAGCAACGTTTGTATGTTTATGGTGAATTATTGTTTAGGGCCAATAATTGGCATGATTTATTGAATGTGTTGACGTGGTTGCGATTCCCGCATGCTAAAGCAGCTTTAAATGCCCGCCATTATTGGGCAATGATTTGGTATGCAGAGCAATCGCCTGCGCGATCGCAGCGGGGGCGTGTTAGAGATACCTTAACCCTGTTTGATGAGAGTGGTGTTGTGGTGTGGTCGGCAGATGCTAGCCTATTAGACCAGATTCGGTATTTTCAATGGATAGAATTATTTTGGATGCACAGACAGCAGACCATGAACGAACTCCAACTCATGGCATTTGGTCATGCCTTGTATGAGAAAGCATTAGCGCCGTATGTGGGCATGACGGGTCATTCACGATTGATTCAGGTGTCGCCGGCGTTTATGTGCTTGCCCTTAGCCCGGCAGCGTGCCCAGATTGCTGTGGTATTGGCAGCGCAACTGCGCAATCAGCAGTTGTGGCGTCACCCCTATGAACTAGCGCCATTACCAGTGTTAGGTTTGCCAGGTTGGTGGGATGGAAATAACAATCTACACTTTTATCAAGATACGCGATATTTTCGACCTGGTCGTCGATCGGTAGCAACCAATCATTTGGCGACCATTTAATGGACTGCTATATATCGTACTGTCATTTTAAAAAAACGAGTAAGTGAGGCGTATATTTGCAGTTAAGCAAACCCGAATCATTCAGCTAATTCGATTCGTCAACTATGTTTTGTATACGAACTCAGGGATGCTGAGTTGTCAGTGGAATAAAAATCCACCTTAAGGGAGATTTTTGATTTTGTACTATAATAGGCTGATTATTTTATGGCGATAGGTATGAATATGGATGAGATTCGGGTATTAGCGCCAACTGGCGTGACCGGTTCGGGTTTTTTAGAGAGCTCTTTTGAACAAGGTTTAGCCCAGAAGCCACATTTTATTGGCGCCGATGCGGGCTCAACAGATCCTGGACCTGAATATTTAGGTTCTGGTGCAACAGCATTCCCTAGGGCCGCGATTCGCCGTGATCTGCGTTTGATGCTGACGGGGGCTAGAAAGATTAAAGTGCCCTTGTTGATTGGCACTGCGGGTACGGGTGGTAACGCACAACAAGTCTCTGATATGGTTGATCTCGTCAAGGAAATTGCAGCCACTGAGGGTTTAAGTTTTAAACTGGCGGTGATTCAAGCGGAGCAAGATCGAGACTATTTAAAGCGGCGCTTGCAAGAGGGACGGATTACGCCCTTATTTCCAGCGCCTGAGTTTGATGAAAAGACTATCGATCGCAGTGCGCACATTGTCGGGATGATGGGAGTAGAACCATGGCAGCGTGCGCTTGCAGCGGGTGCGGATGTCATTATTGCAGGGCGTTCTAGTGACACCGCAATTTTTGCAGCGATGCCCGTGATGATGGGGTTCCCAGAGGGAATTGCTTGGCATATGGCAAAGATTTTGGAGTGTGGTGCCGCATCAGCGGTACAGCGTAAAACACCGGATTGCATGTTTGCATGGGTGCGTAGAGATCATTTCGTTGTGGAAGCGCCAGACCCCTCGTTACGCTGCACTCCGCAAAGTATAGCCTCGCATAGTTTGTATGAGAATGCTGATCCTTTTAAACTACTGGAATGCTCGGGCACGCTTGATTTGACGAACTCTCGCTATGAGGCGATTAGCGATCGCGCAGTCAGGGTGAAGGGTAGTGAATTTATTAAGGCCGATCGGTATACCGTTAAGCTAGAAGGTGCTGAGTTAGTCGGCTATCAAAGTATTTTGATTGGATCTGTACGAGACCCCTATATTATTCGTCAAATTGATGACTGGACTACACGCTTAACTGAAAAAATACATGCGCGTGTGAATATGGTGTTTGGCGATCAATTAGCGCCTAGTGATTACTTATTAAATATTCGTATTTATGGAAAAAATGGCACTATGGGTCCGTTAGAGCCTGTGACGGATATTAAGTCCCACGAGCTATGTCTGATCTTTGAGGCGACTGCACCAACCCAAGATATTGCGAATACGATCGGTGGAATCATTCGACATCAAGCACTGCACTTACCGATACCGGAGTGGAGCGGCTTAATTACCGCGATTGCTTGTCCGTACAATCAAATGGAGCGTGGAGCGGTATATCGCTTCAATGTTAATCATGTATTAGAACCAGATAGCCCAACGGAGATGTTTCCAATGACATTGTTTGATGTAAGTGGTAATTACAATAGGGAAATATTGACATGACCCAACTGGCAGAGCTCGCGCGATTGATCCGTAGTAAAAATGCGGGTCCTTTTGAACTGACTTTTGACATCATGTTTGATGATGATGAAACTTATCAACGAGTGAAAAACTCTGGCGCGCTGAGTCGTGAGGTTGTGGCGCAATGTTATCGACTACCTGTAGACGCAGTTAAATTCTTTTATTGTGATCATGCGTATGCAATAAAGGCATCCATACCCAGACCTTATTTTCAGGGCGATCCTCGCGATAGTGACGGTCATGGTGGGCAGCAATATGCGCCTTTAATGTCCATAGAGGTGCTTTGAATATGAATCAGAATTTATTTCTAGGTGTAGCACAATGTTGCATGGTGTTCATGTTAGGGTTTGCATGTCAAGTCACGGCGGTAGAGACTAAATTTCCTTCTCGACCAATCCGCTTTATTGTGCCTTTTGTGCCTGGTGCAGGCACTGACATTACTGCGCGTACTGTCGCATTAAAAATGGCAGATTTGTTAGCGCAACAAATTGTTGTCGATAATCGTCCGGGTGCGGCTGGCAATATAGGTCTTGATCTTGCTGCAAAATCACCACCCGATGGATATACAGTGACTCTAGTATCTGCAACCCATACGGTAAATTACACTTTGCAGAAAAATTTACCGTATGACTTAATCAAAGATTTCGCACCTATATCGCAAGTCACGTCTCAGCCTTATTGTTTAACCGTTAACGCTGCAGTGCCAGCGCGGTCGTTAAAAGAGATGATCGAGTTAATTAAAAATAAACCTAATTATTATACGTATGGCTCATCTGGCTCGGGTGGTTTGAGTCATTTGGCAGGCACCTTAATGAGTTCAATGGCAAAGGTGAACTGGATTCATGTGCCTTACAAGGGTGGTGCAGCAGCCATTAATGATATGTTAGGTGGACAGATTCATTCCTTATTTGCAACAATTATTGGGACGCAGCAGCATGTCAAGGCGGGGCGTTTGCGTTGGTTAGCGGTGAGTATGAAAAAACGTTCGCCGGTGTTGCCAGACATGCCAACCATGTCGGAAGCCGGTTTGCCTGGTTACGATATCAATGGTTGGTATGGTATTTTAGCCCCTGCAGCAACACCCAAGACAATCTTAGATCAGCTCAATCATGCTGTTCTAGAGGCTTTGAAATACCCAGAAGTGGGGCCACGTTTTGCAACAGATGGCTCAGAGCCCGCAGGGACTACTCGTACGCAGTTTACACAACATATTTTGGCTGAAGTGGCGAAGCATGCCAAGTTAATTAAAGAGGCCAATATCAAGTTAGACTAAGTCGTAAATTCTAATTATGGCCTCAGTAGTTATTTATTATCAGTAATTAAGCTTGATCCCGGCGGACTTAAACACGGGAGGCCATTTTTGTAATTCAGCTTTGACGTAATCTGTAAATTGCTCTGGCGTTAAGCTTGCAGGGTCAAAGCCCCAAGCTTCTAATTGTTTATTCACGTCAGGAATCTTAATCGCACGATCAAACTCTGTATAAACTCGTTGAACAACCGCTGGTGGTGTTTTGCCAGGCGCTAATATGCCGTAATAGCCATTGACATCATATCCAGGTAGTGCAGCTTCGGCGATAGTGGGAACGTCTGGCATGGCGCGCACACGCTGTGCAGAGCCTACCGCCAATGCCCTTAATCGACCTGACTTTACAAATGGGAGGACTGCCCCAGGAGAGCTCATCAACATTTGCACCTGACCACTGACCACCGCTGTTGTAGCGTCACCAGCACCTTTGTAGGGCACATGAATAATTTGCAAGCCGGCTAAGTGTTTAAACAGCTCAATTGATAAATGACCACCCGTGCCAGGGCCGGATGAACCATAATTGAGTTCATTGGGTCTTGATTTGGCGAGCTGGATGAGTTGTTTGACTGTTTTACTGGGTAATGAAGGATGCACGACCAGCACATTGGGTGCGTAAGCGATTAAGTTGACTCTAGCAAAATCATTTAAGGTGTCATAGGGTAACTTGCTATATAAGCCTGGATTTAAGCTGTAGCCAGTAGAGACTATTAATAGGGTGTAGCCATCAGGAGCTGCTTTAGCAACCAGTTCTGAACCTAGGATGCCAGCGGCTCCAGGTCGGAGGTCCGCAATTACTTGTTGGCCCCAGTGCTCGGAAATTTTAACGCCTAAAAGTCTTGCTAATAAATCATTGCCGCCACCCGCAGAGGAGGGCACTACAATGCGAACTGCACGATTGGGGTAAGCGTTTGGGGTCAGGTTAACTTGAGCATTTGCGGCAGATAGTATGCAAAGCATACAGAGCATACTGATGAACCGCAACGGATGTAAATGAACAGTCATCATGGTTAGCATAAAAATTTTAATAGTTAAATCAAAGAAAATAGTGCGTTCTAAAAAGTCTTGATCAATGTCACACTCTTTATTCATGTGAAGCTATAACAGGCTATTTTAGATGCTGATCAAAGAAATTCATATACAAATCGAAAGTCTTTTTTTGGATGGGATCTGGGCTAAAGGTTTTATGGGAATCGTTGTATATGAGTGCGTAACCATGCACAGGGTGATCAAAGCTTTGCCATGTACTGTTTTTAGCGGATTCTAGCATCCATTCATGGACCAATTGAAATATCCCTTGTAAGTGATCTTGATCTCTACCGAGATTCAATACTGGTTGATGAATGTTTTGAATACGGGACATGGCTTTGGGTTTAATGGCATTGGGTTTGACGATATTGATATCGTTATACTGTAGTTCGTCATCAATGCGTGGCGCATTAGGGCCAGTGTCAACGCTTAAGAATTCATGAGATGCGCCTTCAGCAATAACACCCGCAGCAATAGGAGCGCCTGCAGACATTGCTTTAAGAATCATTTCGCCGCCATGACTGATGCCGAGCGATCCAATGGCATCTGCTTTGACGTAGGGTAGGGTCTGTAGATATAAAACAATTGCCGTTAAATCATCAGAATCTAGGGTGGCGGCAGATTTGAGTATGCGATTCTCGCCGCCACTGACATCGTCTACTAAATGAACAACTGGACTTTGGCTGCCGTATAGTTTGGGTATTTCATTGCGGTAGTTGACATAAGCAACAACATAGCCGCGTTCAATCAACTGGTCTTGCATGGCAGTCAATTGTTGAACCTCTTCAAGAATATGTGGCATGCCACCTCTGCCGTCACCGCGTCCCATGGTGATTGCTGGGAATGGACCGATTCCGTGTGGCTTGCGGATGACTACGGGTACATATACATCATCTTGAGTAAGAGCGAAAGTTAGGAGTGCCGGATAGGGTGAGTGATGAATGGATTGTTCGATTGTGAAGCCGTGTGATGGTCGTTCGTGCGTTTGATTAGGCATGATTATGCAAATTTTCTATGTAGTGTTAATAAGGTTGTATCCCAGCATTTTTAATCACAGCGCCCCATTTTTTTATTTCACTCATTAAAAACTGTGAAAATTCTTCTGGCGAGGTCGTAGACGGTTCGGCACCTTGTGCAAGTAGTGTGTTGCGTGCCTCAGGCGATCTTAATACCTCAGCCACGTCGCGATTAATTTTTTTAATATATTGTATCGGTGTTTTGGCAGGGGCAAACAAACCAAACCATACAACGCTGTCAATTCCAGGGAAGCCTTGTTCAGTGGCAGTAGGAATGTCTGGTGCCGCTGGGAAGCGTTCTTTGCTAAATACCGCAAGCGCGCGCAGCTTTCCAGCCTTGACCTGAATGGAGGCTGTCGTGGTCGATAAAAATGCGGCTTGCACTTCGCCCGACACGACGCCGGTCAGTGCGAACCCAGCACCTTTATATGCAACGTGTACTAACTTTGCGCCAACTGCTTGATTGAATAGTTCGGCAGACAATTGACTGCTAGAGCCGCCCCCAGCAGACGCATAACTTAAGCCACCACTTTTATTTTTTGAATATAGGACAAACTCTTTTAATTGGTTTGTCGGAATTGCTGGATTAACAACTAAGGCAATACCAGAAACTGTTGTGAGTGTGATGGGAATGAAATCTTTGACGGGGTCATATGCTAGTTTCTTAAACAAAAACTGAGGACTTGCATGAGTGCCAATGTGGCCGATCAGCAATGTATAACCATCAGGGGCGGAGCGTGATGCAATTTCAGCGCCAATAATGCCGCCAGCACCAGCCCGGCCATCAATCACGACTTGTTTTCCCCAGCGTTCTACAAGGCGTTGCCCGACAAAGCGAGCCGTTATTTCAGCAGTGCTTCCTGGTGATCCAGTGATTAGCCGTACCGGACGTGCAGGGTAAGCTTCTTCAATTTGCAGTCCGTAACTTGATTGCACAGAACAAATGGTGAACAAGATCCACAATAGTTGGAATGTGCATATGCGTAATGTCTTCATAGGTGTTTATATACCTGACAACAAGTAGTCAAAATTTCCTGATACTTATCGAACGAGATTTTAAATTTCTTTAGTATCAGGAAATAATATGGTTTAATTTTTAGAGATAATTTTTTTTGCATCTCCACTTAGTTCTAGAATATGCATGCCGGTATTAGCGCGATCAACCATGTAGATATAGCCACGGTCATCTACCTCTACGTTATTGGTTTGAATAGCAATTTTGCAGTTGTTGACGCCATCGACTTTAATGCAGCGTTTAGACGTATTTTTATTAATTGCAGGTATGTAATAAGCAACCTCTTTGGGGGTGAATGGGTTGCGTATATCAACCACTCTTAGCCCCGCATTAAACCAGGATAGAAACATCAGCTTTTTATAATAAATAGGCCCCATATTTTCGTGAGAAGCGTGAGCTCCAAATCGTCCGCCACGCTTGCAAAAGTCACCGCTTTTTTCTGGCACATGGTAATTTGAGACATTGTATGGTTTGGTCTCATCAGTGATATCAACCATAAACATCATATGGTAATCCTCATGACATTCATTTTGAGTAGATTCATTGACCACTGCAATAAAATCTCTTTTGACAGGTTTGCCTGTTTTGAAATCACCACTTTGCGGATGGAAATGACTAAAGTCTGCTACTTCCATGCCAAGCAGAGGAAAAGTGGTATGTGCGCCAACGGTGGGGTACATATCCAGACGACTCACTTGGGGGTAGAGTAAGTTTTCCGCTGTTGGCGCAAACGGATCGCTAGAGGCAGGGTTACCTTTGAGGAGTTTTTCTCGGTCAATAATTTGAATGACGCCACCGAGTAGAGTGCCATAACCAAAATAGATGCGATTACCGACAACAATGGGTCCATGTGTATCTTCAGGGATGCGATCGCCGGTTGCACCTGGTTGTTGTCCGACAAGTGCAAAATTACGGATAAATTTTGGATTAGCTGGATCAGACAAATCATAAATTTTAGTCATGCGCTTGGTGCGCCAGCGTTCTGGGCGACCATCGGAGATTAAATAAGCGATACCCGTGTTGCATTCCCACCAATTTTTATGAGTATCTTTGAGGCCTCGAACTACCGTAGTGAGCAAAGTCGGAGACTCAGGCGTAGTCACATCCCATATCTCGTGAGAGGATGTACCGCCGGTACGCAGCAAGTAGGTTTTGTTAGGATCACCCTTGGGCAGGTCTTTGCCACTGCAAGCGCGAACCATTTGCGCGCCTCCCTGTTCACCGAAACCGGCTTCACCAGGAATGTGTGTGAGATATTTCGGTTTCTTGGGGTCAGTCACATCAATGACTGAGGTGCCATTATCTTCATTTTTTTTGGTGATTGGATTGTATGGCTTTGGTACTTCACTAGTCCCACCATGATGTCCTATATAGGCAATCCAACGATTGCCTTGGTGTTGAATAATCGGCTGATAGGCGCTTCTAGCTTGCAAATCGCTGTAACCGACGAGCTTCATGTTTTTAGAATCTATTTTTTTAGAGGCGGGATGAATATATGGCGCTTGTTCAGCTGCTTGGGCAGTATGGCCTAACAGCGGTAAGATGACAGCAAGGGCACTTACAAGAATAAATTTTTTCGTATGGATTTTTATTGTTGTCAACGTTTTATACGGTTGCATATACGCTCCTCTTTGGTTTTTAAATCCAGAATGATTGAATGCGCTCAGTAATATATCTGGCGTCTTTGTTTTTAGGTATTCTAATACAAGTACAGCGCTTATCATTCTGAATAAATGATATGTAGTTTAAAACACATTGATTTGATCGTAATTAAGCTAACTATTTTGTAATATACAAGGTCCAAACATTTAATTATCTGAATTGTTTTGCGAAGATCTGTGTAATCCGGTACTTTTGCCTATTGCTGACCATAGGCTGAGCCTATGACTGACAACTTCTATTATTGAAGGAATGTATATTAAAGGGATATATGATTGACAAGTCTACATTAAGAACTATTTTACTTGGGATGATGTCCTGCCTTTATATGCATGCCTTATTTGCAGCTGAACCAGTGACAGGGCCTCACTTTAGAATTGAAATGAGAAGCGGCAAATCGAGTATTGCACAGCAACGGTTTATCGTTAAAAAGGACGACATTGTATTGATTCGTTGTAGCAGTGATGCTAGAGGTCAATTGCATGTCCACGGGTATCGCTTAAGTTTAGACTTGAAGTCTGGTGGGACACAAGATTTGCAATTCAAAGCTTATGCAACAGGCCGTTATCGTATTGAATGGCATGGTGAGTTGCAAGAGTCTAGCAATAAGAATCATCATGGGCCGGCACTTGCGACCCTTGAAGTGAGACCGCAATGAATCCCCTGAAGTTAATGTTCGTTGTGTTAGCGCTGTTGCCGATGCACGTACTAGCTCACGCTTTTGATGATCGCTATGATTTGCCTATGCCTCTTGGTTATTTTATGTGGGGTTCTGCAGCTATTGTGTTTTTAACGTTTGGATATCTTGTGGTTTCAAGTAAACGTTCTGTTACTCAGGCATTGAACCAGACAAGATTCATCTACTTTAATCATTTGGCTAGAAGTGCTGTATTCATATTAAGAGTAACTGTATATCTATTATTTTTATTAACTATATTTTCTGGATTATGGGGCACTCAAGATTCGTTGATGAATATTAGTCCAACAATGATTTGGATTGTTGCTTGGGTTGGATTGTCTTTGGCAGTGTCTTTATTTGGAAATTTTTGGCCTTTCATTGATCCTTGGTACACTACTTATCGTTTAGCAAGTCGATTATTGCCTTCTGCCATGGGTATACAATTCAATAATTTATCTATCTCTTACCCGGTTGCCTTGGCTGCTTGGCCAGCGGTTGGTTTTTTTTTAGGCATTACATGGATTGAGGTGGTTTATCCGCAAGCAGCGGTTCCCTATAAGTTGTCAATGATTTTAATTTACTGGTCCGTTTTTTATTTGATTGGAATTTTTAGTTTTGGCCCAGTCCAATGGCGTAAGCATGTTGATATGCTCTCAATTTATTTTGACTTTTTAGGCCGAATTTCTATTTTCGAATTGCAGTTTGAGCCAATGGCGATGAGGTTTCGTTCTCTAGGTCAGGGTCTTTTATTTATTCCACATTTAAATATGTCAAAAATCTCTTTTATTTTGGCGATGTTATCTAGTGTGTTGTTTGATGGATTAATGGGTGGAGATTTATGGTTTTTGATTCAAAAGAAATTATTGTTGATGTTTAGTTTTACCGGTACTTATGCAGAGTATATTGTCGGCACTATAGGTTTAATGGGTTTGTGGTTGTTTTTTGTATTAATTTACTATTTGGTTTGCCTATGGAGCGCCCATATTGCTGGTGTATCGGTGCAACAAATAATGATGAATTATGCCGGCACTTTAATTCCTATAGCGATTGCTTATGTTATTGCACACAATGCGTCTCATTTTGTTCAGAAAATGCAAATGCTGATCCCGTTGGCTTCTGACCCGATGGGCTGGCATTGGAATTTGTTTAATACGGTTGATTATCGTATTGAAATTGGCTTAATTGATGCCCAATATGCATGGTATATCGCATTATGTGCTATTGTGACAGGCCATATGATTTCTATTGTATTGGCGCATCAAGTCGCGCTCAAACAATTTTCATCAATCTCACGCGTATTGATTGCATCGTTGCCGATGGCCGTATTAATGATCTTTTATACCGCATTTAGTTTATCAGTCATCGCTGAGCCTATGGTTAAGTTCGAATCGGTTGAGCAAGCCCCTGCGGCTGATTAACTAGTATTAATTAATGATCTATTTTGTTCTGGCTTAGCCAGTAGAAAGATATCCGTTGTTGACTCCAGAAATGTTGAAGTGGTCTGAGGATGATGTGGAAATGCAAGCGCAATGGCAATCTGAGAGTGGTTCTAAGCCACCACATCGGGTTCTAGTCGCTGATGATCGCATCAATGCAGACTCTGCTGTGCGTATGGCTTGTGAAGGTACTGCTTTATTGTGGCGTGGAGATTTTCAAAATGCGCGTATGTTATTACAGGCCTTGACTCGACGTTTAGATCGATTCTCTGGTAAGTCAGCTAAAAAAACAGCCGCACTTCAGTTGACATTGAGCGCTGCTTTTCATAGGCATCGTCAAGGTATGGCGCAGCGCGCGCATAGTCTGGGTATGCTATTGATCCCGTTTGAATCTGATTATGTCATTCCGTTACGCAGAGCACCTGACGTTGCACTCGCTTGCGCTCAGGCATGGGGTGTTCGTGATCAGCCTTGTGTAGCATCATTGCGTGAATTACAAGGTGTAATAGGTGGGTTTGAATGGAGAAGAAAAGGTGTGCCAGTGTCCGCTCTTGGCGCTAATATTTACCCTTATTACGGTGTATTTGCACCCATTCGCAGTGAGTACGTACATTTAGTGGCTTCAGCGCCACTACCTAAAGTAGATGTGGCTTTTGATATTGGTACTGGCACGGGTGTTCTAGCCGCGATATTGGCTAAAAAAGGTATGGCGACAGTGATTGCAACTGAAAATGATCAGCGTGCGCTGGAGTGCGCGCAAGATAATATTGAACGCCTAGGTTTGACTGCGCAGGTTGAAGTCGTTTCAGCAGACTTATTTCCGGCTGGAAAGGCTGGTTTGATTGTGTGTAATCCGCCTTGGATTCCGGCGCAACCCAGTGCACCTATCGAGCGAGCTATTTATGATGCCGATGGACGAATGCTTAAAGGATTTTTGACTGGATTATCCAATCACTTAGAGCCTGATGGTGAAGGTTGGTTGATTTTGTCAGACATTGCTGAACATTTGGGTTTACGTTCTCGCGCTGAACTTCTATTAGATATTAAAAACGCTGGTTTGGTAGTGCTAGGGCGTAATCAAATTCGACCCAGTCATCCAAAAGTGCGAAATGTAAATGATCCACTGCACACGGCAAGGTCTCTGGAAATCACTAGTTTGTGGCGATTGGGGATAGCCTAAAGCAATGTGATCAATTGCATCACTGGGACTTTATTTACCTCGATATCAGCTTTTCTTGTACATTGCTTAGATAAACTGCGTAAAATGCGGCACTTTGCGACATGCTACGTAGGGTTACATGATACGATTTTCACAAATTACACTAAGACGTGGCGTTAAAGTCCTGCTTGAAAGCACAGATGTTGCCTTAAATCCGGGTGACAAAATTGGTTTAATTGGTTCAAACGGCACCGGAAAATCAAGTATTTTTGCGATGCTACGAGGTGAACTCCAGCCAGATCAGGGTGACATTGATTACCCTGCACGTTGGCGAGTTGCACACGTTGCTCAGGAGACTCCCCCTTTAGCGCGCTCAGCAATTGACTATGCCATTGACGGTGATACGACTTTACGTGAATTGGAAGCGCAATTAGTCGAGGCTGAGCAGGCTAATGACGGCGAGAGAATCGGTGAGATATATGCTGAGTTAGGTGATGCTGATGCATACACTGTTCGCTCTAGGGCAGAGCGATTGCTCTATGGTCTTGGATTTAGTCATGAGCAAATGCAATTATCTGTAGCTAGTTTCTCTGGTGGTTGGAGAATGCGGCTGAATTTAGCTCAGGCTTTGATGTGCCCCTCAGATTTATTGCTCTTGGATGAGCCGACAAACCATTTAGATTTAGATGCCATTCTATGGGTTGAAGATTGGTTGCAGCGATACAAGGGAACCTTGGTTATCGTCTCCCACGACCGTGATTTTTTGGATGGCGTGGTTAATGTGATCGTGCATATTGATAATAAGAAACTCAAGCGCTACTCCGGCCATTATTCTGATTTTGAGCGGCAGAGAGCTGCAGCAGTAGTGTTGGTATCCGGGATGATGGAAAAGCAGGCGCGCGAAAGAGCTCACCTAGAGTCATTTATCAATCGCTTCAAGGCGCAGGCGAGCAAAGCGCGTCAAGCGCAAAGTCGTATGAAAATGCTCGCTAAAATGGAAGAGATGGCGCCTTTGCATGTGTCAGCACCATTTTCATTTGAGTTTCGAGAGCCCTTGCGAGCTCCAGACCCATTATTGGTTTTAGATCATGTTGATATTGGTTATCGATTAGAAGACGGTAGTCAAAAAAACATATTAAGTGACATAAGGTTTTCATTGCAAAGTGGACAACGCTATGGTTTGTTAGGGATTAATGGTGCAGGAAAATCAACATTAATTAAAACAATTGCCGGAGAGTTGAGCCCCCTTTCGGGTTCGGCTAGTTTCAATAAAGGTTTGGCTATTGGTTACTTTGCGCAACATCAAGTTGAGATGTTGCGTGATGACGAATCGCCGTTGTGGCATTTATTACGTATTGCGCCGCGTACAAAAGAGCAAGAGTTAAGAGGGTTTTTGGGTGGATTTAACTTTCCCAGTGAAATGGCTCTAAGTCCAATCACACACTTTTCCGGAGGGGAGAAGGCTAGGTTAGCTTTGGCTTTGATTGTGTGGCAAAGACCTAATTTGCTATTGCTCGACGAGCCGACAAATCATCTTGATTTGGAAACACGTGAAGCGTTAACTGTTGCTTTGGCACAATTTGAGGGAACTTTGGTTTTGGTATCTCATGATCGCCATTTATTGCGTGCAACAACTGATGAGTTTTTGATCGTAGCAGATGGAAAGTTGCAGCCGTTTGATGGGGATTTGGAAGACTATCGTATTTGGATGCTCAATGCCAAAGCGGTCGCTGCACATGAAATCGAGCGTGGCAAATAATGCTTTTTGAGTAAAGTGCGAAGCGCCGTATTGGGCACCTCTGTAATGATTGCAAACCCTGCATCATCTTTGAATAGGATGAGTTTAAGCTTTAGTTTGATTCCGAACGATAGCTCAAAAACAATCCAACGCATAGCAGAACGCCAACAGAATAAAGCGCCCATGTTTGACTAACAGCGTAGGGATAAAACATTAAAGAAATACCCATCCATTTTATTTTTGAATTGCTTTTTTTACGCCCACTGCTGTAAGCCATCATGCCAATCAGTCCAAACACCACCAAACCAAATAGATAACTTGGTGATGGTAAGTCTAAGAGTCCAAGAGCGGTTAATTGTTGAAGCGTATCTTGCATTGCAGACGTTATTAGGTAATGGAGGTTAATGCATCGAGGTTAATGAATCAGGATTAAAAACGAGTGTCACCATTATATTGTTTTATTGGTCAAAAGTAATATTTGCTGTTTTTATGATTTTTGCAGTAGCCGCCAGATCAGCCTTTAAAAATTTAGCAAAATCTTCGGGTGATTGTGTGCGTACTTCAAACCCAATTGAAGTTAATCGCTCTTTAAGGTCTGGGGCGTTCAAGCCTGCAACAATATCTTTATTGAGTGTATTGATAATAGATTTAGCAGTGCCAGCTCTAGTGACGACGCTAAACCATGTCCCTGATTCAAAGCCTTTTAGTCCGTATTCTCCGGTGCAGGGTATTTCAAGCCAATTGGGATGACGCTTCTCGGCAGCAAAAGCTAGCACTTTTGCTTTGCCACTTTTAGCATGCGGGATGGCTGTTGCTGCGCCAGTAATAATTAAATTGACTTGCCCCCCTAATACGCCTGTCATTGCAGGTCCAGAACCTTTGAATGGCACGTGCAGCAGTTTAATTCCCGCAACTGTTTCAAAAAGTGCGCCACCCAAATGATTCGCTGAAGCGTTGCCAGGTGTACCATAGGTAATGGTGCCAGGTTTGGTTTTGGCAAGGGCAATTAACTCGGGTATGGTGTTGGCAAGCACAGAGGGGTGAGCGGCAATTACAAACGGTACATAGACAGCTTGAGTAATCGGTGCAAAATCACGCTGTGTGTCATAGGGTAGTTTGGGTATGACATTAGGGTTAATTGACAACGTAGTTGAGGTTGCTAGAAGGATGTTATAGCCATCTGGAGCTGATTTAGCCATTAACTCTGCACCAATGATGGTGCTCGCCCCTCCCCGGTTATCGGTGATGACTTGTTGCCCGTATCTATCGGTGAGTTTACTCGCGATGCCTCTGGCGATGATATCTGTTGTTCCGCCAGGGGGATAGGGCACAATAAAGCGAATTGGTTTAGTTGGATACTGTTGGGCGATGCTCGTTGATGCTACAGCATTGATCATGATCAATGCTGTAGCGATTATGCATTGTGAGAAGTATTTATTAATCATGCGATGTCCTTTATTTTTTTAAAATTATAGGTTATTGAATCAAAGATTTAGCTTGGAGTAAACCATTTTTTTGGAAAGATGTGGCGTGTTGTGGATGACTCATATAGCTGATGAATGCTAAGGCCTCAGTGACTTTCTCTGATCGACTGAGCACCCCAGCTGATGTCAGTAGTGGTTTTTGCAATGAATCCGGTATTAATCCTATAACCTCTAGATCTGGAACTGCTAATAGCTCAGGCAATTGTTGTAGCGCTAATTCAGCTTCTCCAGTCACAACAACGCTACCAATATAACCACCCGGTCTCGTAACGGTTTTATGCTTCATATCCTCTGTGATGCCTAGTCTTTTGAGTAACGTTGGTATGTACTGACCGCTGGCGCCATAAAGGGTGTGCGCAATAGAGCGACTATTTAATAGCGTCTGACGTAATGCAGCTTCAGTAGTAATGTCAGGTAAGGGCGCCCCTTTTTTGATACCTATCCCGATGAATGCTGTAGCAAAGTGCATAGGATGATTAAGAATTACTTTTTGATTAGCAAGTTCATTGATGATTCCACTACCAAGAACTACCACATCTCCAGCTTCGCCATTGCTAATGCGATCTAGCATATTTTTTGCCGAATCAGCTGCGATGGTAACTGTCTGTTGGGTCTCTTGTGCAAATTGTGTAATCAAAGCCTCTATTACAGGCTTAGTGCTATTAGATGTCAAAACATGTAGGTTAGGCATGATGTTCTAGTTAGACTTTTTAATTATTGTGAGCTACAAATTTTTCATTTTTGTAAATTAGTGTAGGCATTTAAGTAAACTGAGATTGTGATGGGGTGTATAACATTTTAGTTGAAATATAAATCCAGTTCAAAAAGTAATTTTTTAGCAAACGTCCTAAGCAATATGGATTACTTAGGACGTTTAAGCTGATTAAAAATTGTTGAATTTAGATAGTGTTTTCTGAACCAAAAATAACAGTGCATTGGCTTGATAGTACACCACCGTTACCATGCGCTAGTGCAATATCGCATTGCGGTACTTGGCGCGCACCGCATTCGCCGCGCACTTGCCTAATGGCTTCGATCATCACAAGTAGACCGTACATGCCAGGATGACAATACGATAGTCCGCCACCAGAAGTATTGACAGCTAATTTGCCACCAGGTGCAATGGCACCGTCAGCAACAAAGCGACCACCTTCCCCTTTGGGGCAGTAACCCAAGTCCTCTAAGAACAGGATTGGTGTAATAGTAAAAGCGTCATAAAGCGATAGCATGTTGACCTCATTAGGCTTTAGTCCTGCGCGTTTGAATGCTATTGGTCCAGATTCGGATGCGGCAGATACCGTGAAGTCTGGCAGGCTGGAGATGTTGGCGTGAGATAGAGATTCACCGACACCAAGTACGTATACAGGTTTTTTCTTGAGAGATTTAGCTCGTGCTGGAGTGGTTAAGACGATTGCGCCACCGCCATCGACCACTAAGCAGCAGTCTCGCACAGTAAACGGATAGGAGACCATTCGCGCATTGAGCACTTGTTCAATTGTTAACGGTTCTTTCTCCCAAGCTTTTGGATTGAGTAGCGCCCACTTTCTAGCGGCTACAGCAACTTCTGCGAGTTGTTCTCTTGTTGTACCGTATTGATGCATATGACGCGCTGCCGCCATGGCGTAAGCGCTAATCGGTAATATTGGACGATAGGGTGACTCATACGGGTTGAATTCTCGAGGGCTTGCAGCAGCCCTAGATACGGAGCGCTGAGTGCTGCCATAGGCAATCACAGCAACCTCACATAAGCCTAACTGAATTGCTGCTTGCGCATGAGCGACGTGAGACATAAATGATGAACCACCAATAATGGTGCCATCAAAATATTTTGGTTTGATGCGTAAGTATTCTGCGAGCGCCATCGGTCCCATACGTACCTGAGTTGCTGCTACGAATAGTCCATCCACATCTTTTAAGGTCAAGCCGCAATCATCAAGAGCGCGGATTGTGGCCTGAGCCATGAGATCTAGGGGGGAACTGCCTGAGGCAACCTGACCAAGGTCGGACTCGGCGGCGCCGACAACAGCAACTGATCCTTTAACTAAGCCGCTCATTTGATATCTCCAATTGGGGTAAATATGGGATAGGGTGCTTGCTTTTCGTTACCAGGATGCACCTTAAATTGGACGCGCATGCCAATTTTTACAGCCATTGGGTCGATATCTTCAACTCGACTCATCATGCGAAAGCCCTCATCAACATCAATCATTGCAACATTTAAAGGCGCTTCACCTTTGTAATGTACTACAGTCGTGGTGTAGACGGTTCCTAGACCTTTTGAGACGCGCCATTCTAAATTAGGGCTACCTGTGGAGGGGGCAAATGCGCGCGGATAGAAACAAACACTATTGTCGTCAGTGCAAAACTGATAGGCCAGTTGTCCATTTTTTAAATATTGGCTATAAACACCTAAAGGCGACTCTTTGGTTAAATCAATCATTGAATACTTCCTTTCTACATGACATTAAAAATACAGCTATACAAGAAAAAATACTAATCAACCTTCATATTGGTTGATTTGACAACTTTCGCCCATTTTTCTATTTCTAAGTTTAGTTTGCTTGCGAACTCTTCTGGGGATAGACCTACGGGCTCTGCGCCGCCAGCAATCAATTGCGCCCTAACTTTAGCATCCTTAAGTATGAGGTTGATTTCACGGTTCAACCTATCGACAGTTACCTTTGGGGTGCCTATAGGGGTAAAGAACCCATGCCAACCTTCTGATTCATAGCCTGCGAGCCCTGACTCGCTGATTGTTGGAATGTCTGGCAGTAGCATTGAACGTTTTGAGTTGGTCACGGCGATCACGCGCAAACGATTGTTTGCAACATGAGGCATTACGCCTGGAGCGCTAATAAAAGAGAGTTGCACATGGCCACTTAATAAATCTACAACAGCTGGTGCAGCGCCTTTGTAGGGAATATGAAGCATTTTGACACCAGCCATCGTATTAAACAGTTCGGCTGCTAAGTGAGTGGGTGCACCATTGCCGCTAGAGGCATACGTGAGTGAATTTGGTCTGGACATTGCAAGTTTAATTAAGTCTTTGACTGATTTTACAGGTAGTGTTGGATGAGTGACCAAGATGCTTGTGATGATGACGGCGATAGTTATTGGAGAAAAGTCTTTTCGAATGTCGTATGGTAAGTTAGGAACTAAGCTGACATTGATCGCATTTCCTGTTGTGCATAATAATAAGGTGTGACCATCAGCAGGCGATTTCGCCACAATCTCTGAGCCCACAATACCGCCTGCGCCCCCTCGGTTATCGATTAAAATTTTTTGGCCTAAACTTTCTATTAATTTAGGCGATAGCGCGCGCGCAGTAATATCGACTGGTCCACCTGGGGGGAAGGGCACAACAATACGAATCATTTTAGTTGGATAGTCTGCAGCTATAGTTAATGTTGCCACAGATAGTAGCGCCAAGCCCAAAAGGTAAATGGTAGCCCTCAACTTGACAGAAGATAATTGCTGCATAAGTCTACTTTTTAAAATATTTAATCTGGTTTTGCACCGGATGCAACAACAACTTTAGCCCATTTGCTCATTTCAGAGCGTAAATAAAGCCCGAATTGTTCAGGTGTGCTACTGACTGCTTCGACACCATCACCAGATAACCTTTGGATAACCTCAGGTAGTTTCATCGCGCGACTCATCTCTTGATTTACTTTGAGTAATAAATCGCGTGGTGTGTTGGCTGGTGCAAATGCACCATACCATCCACTGGCTTCGTAATTAGGTATGGTTTCTGCGATGGTGGGAAGTTGCGGAATAGCCGCAGAGCGCTTGCTGCTCGTGACTGCAACGGCGCGTAGCCGAGAACTCTTGATGTGCGGCATTGCTGAGAGCATGTTGTTAAACATTAGTGACACCTGCCCTGATAGCAAGTCGGTTGTTGCAGGGGCCGCACCTTTGTAGGGGATGTGAACCATTTTTACATTAGCCATTGTATTAAATAATTCACCAGCTAGGTGGGGCATGCCGCCAGCGCTAGCTGAGGCGTAATTAATTTGACCAGGCCTACTTTTAGCAATAGTAATGAGATCTTTGATATTTTTTACCGGGAGTGTTGGATGTACCACAAGTATAAAGGGAGAGGATGCCACTTGAGCAACGGGTGCTAAATCGCGCACTGCATCATAGGGCATTTTACTAAATAAGCTAGGTGTGACTGCAAAAGTTACTGGAACCATTAAAAAAGTATAGCCATCAGGGGCTGCTTTGACCGTGAGCTCTGCACCAATGATGCCACTAGCACCCGGGCGGTTATCTACGATTACTGGTTGAGACCATGATTCGCTTAATTTTTGAGCCACAATTCGTGCGATTAGATCTGTCGGGCCGCCGGGTGGATAACCCACAATGATTCGTACTGCTTTGTGGGGGTAGTTGGTTTGCGCTTGAGCGGTTGGATGATTTGAAAATGCTAATGCTACTGCTAATATTAAAAGGTTTAGCAGAGCCATGGATTTTGTGTAAAGTTGTTTAGAGAATTGCTTGAAAAGTAATCTACTTAATACGATAGACATTATGACGCCTTGCTGGATGATTGTTGAAGAATAAAGCTCAGCACTTCCTTAGCGCATAGGTCAGGATACGCGCCTGCCGCATGCCAAGCATCGCCCTCGATAATGTGTAACCGTGCATTTTTAATCTGTGAAACCCACTCTTTTACACCCTCTAATGAGCGAAGTCCGCTGCCAGTGGTAGTAATAATTAAAGTTTGGGAATGTATATTAGGTATGTCGTTACGAATGTCTAACTTTGGCACCCATAGCAAATAGCTTTGCAGTGTAGATATGGCCGTTTTACCTTGAATGTTCTCAAGCCACCATTCAATTTCCTGTGTAGATGCAGTGCTGCCCAATCGACCTTTCATGGTTTGGCGTGCCCAATCCATAACACCTTTGCTATTGATATGAACTAACCAGTCCTCAACCCCAACCGCAGGCAGTAGCGGGGGGGTGACTCCAATTAAGGTGTGAATTAAATGTGGTCGATCTGCTGCTAATTTGAGCACCATAGATCCGCCACTCTTAGCCCCTACCAAATGTACTTTCGAGCAATTGAGGTGTGTGATCAGGGCTTCAATGTCATCTAATAATTCATCCATGGTCCAATGGTGTGTCGAAGACATTGCTGAGGACTGTCCAAATCCTCTCAAATCCATACAAACTACTTTAAAGTGTCTGGAGAAGTAAGGAATCCAAGCACGCCATGCTAAACCAGATTCAGCCAAACCGTGAACGAATAAAATAGTTTCTGAAGGTTCCCATGGATTGGTGTGGTCATCAATGGTGTATGCAATTTTGCAACCATCGGGTCTGTTCAGATAAGAAAATGTCATGTCAGCCTTGTGTTCAGTATATTTGGAATAAAAAAATAAAAAATAAAAAATAAAAAATAAATAAAAAATAAAACGATTCAATTTATCCTTTGATGAGTCACTACTGATCGGCTAAATTGAAATCAATAATAGCTTGTGCACGTAACTTGTTCTTTTGAATTTTTGAGCTGCCGGTCATACCAATAGTCTCAAAAGTTTCGATAATTTTTAAATATCGGGGGACTCTGAAGTTGGCAAGCTTTTGCTTGCTCCAGTCGATGATTTCTTGGGTTTGCGCGGATTCGCCTTCTCTTAAAATGATGTATGCAGCTGGTACTTCGAGTAATCGTTTGTCAGGAACCCCAATAACTTGTGCTTGCTTCACCTTGGGATGCTTGAGTAGCACTTCTTCAACTTCTGCAGGTGCTACATTTTCACCTCCAACCCGAAATACATCCTTAATACGGGTGAGAAATTTAAGTCGATTATCAGTGTCCATTACACCTAAATCGCCTGTACGTAACCATCCGTCAGCACTGATTGCTTGTGCTGTTTGTTCAGGCATCCGATAGTAACCTTTCATTACGCTCCAGCCACGTATTTGGATTTCTCCAGACTGACCAGCAGGTAGTGCTAAACCACTATCGGTATCTACGATCCTAACTTCTAAATCGTCTAGAGTATGTGCCCAACCATTGATACGGTATTTAATGTCGTCTTGATAGTGTGACATGCATACATTAGGTGATGCTTCAGATAAGCCATAGGCTTGGCATAGTCCTTGAATACCCATTTTTTGAATGACTTGTTGAGACACCTCGGGTCCGGCAGCTGCCCACCCGTGCTTCAATTGCAGGGAATATTGATCAAAATTTGGATGATTCATCATCATTAAAAACATGGTGTCATTGCCAGAGGTGTGCGTACACTGTTCTTTGCACATGCTGTTGAGGGCATCCTCAGGATCAAAAGTAGGTGCCGAAACCAGGCAAGCCTTACTGGTTAGGCTAGCTAAAAGAGATAATGTGCTACCAGAGACATGATAGAACGGTCTGGCGCTGTAATAGCGATCAGCAATCCCTAAGTGAAAACGATTAGATATATAAGCAGCGTTGCGTAACATATTGTCATGGCTGAGCATCACCCCCTTGGGGAATGATGTCGTTCCTGAAGTGAACTGCATGAGTAAAACGTCATCGGGGTGCGTGTCATTAGAGTGTAATGATCCGGAAACTTTGGAGGATGAGTAGCTATTAAACTCATTAAAGCGCAATGCCCCTGCAGGTACATCATTACCAATAACAACAATATTTTCGAGCAGCGGTATTCCTGGGTCTGGTAAGCGCTGATTGATCGCAGGACAGATTTCCTTGAGCATTGCTATGAAGTCAATCTTTAGAAAACGATCGGCAATAAATAACAGTTTTACGTCTGCTTGCTTTAAGCAATACAGTAATTCCTCTGACTTAAATCGTGTATTCACTGGTACAGTCACAGCACCAATGCTCGCTGCAGCATAGAATAAAATTGCCCATTCAGGCGAATTGCCCATGCAAATAGCAATATGGTCGCCATGACGAATATTGAGTTGTTGTAGTCCAATTACAGATTTATCAACAGCGACTTTTAGTTGATGGTAGGTGTAACGGTAGTCACTAAAGACTAGCGCTTCGAGTTCTGGATGTGCAGTAGCCACTTCATTTAAGGCAGTCGCTAAGGTTTGTTTGGGCCATGCGGTCATGATATTAAAATTACTAATTGGTTATTAATTGGTTATTAATTGATTGCTAAGTGATTGTTAAATGAAAATTAAGTGATGACTACATGTTAGATCAAAGTGTTTACTGACCTTTAAAGTTTGGTTTACGCTTTTCTTTAAATGCAGCAATACCTTCGCTGTGGTCGTGAGTCATTCTGGCGCCACAGATTGCCATCACTTCGAGCTCTAATAATTGCTCTAATGTTGGTGTGGCCATAAACTGAAACATTCGTTTAGCAAGTGTGAGCGCGTAAGTTGCAGAATGTGATAGGTCTTGCGCTAAGGTAAGAGTTGTTGACTCGAGTAAATCATCAGCCACGACTTGCTTGACGATTCCCATTTGATGTGCTTCTGTAGCTGGCAGTTTTCTAGCGCTAAATACAATGTCCTTGGCTCTGGCGATACCCAGGTGTTGTGTTAAGAAATAGATAGCACCACCATCGGGAGGAATGCCGACATTTTTAAATGCCATTAAGAAATATGCGGTCTCGCTGGCAATAATCAAATCGCAGGCAAGTGCTAAGCTAGCACCGATGCCAGCGACTGGTCCTCTGATCGAAGCAATCACAGGTTTTTCAAGATGATGTAAATTAAGAATCATTCTGTGGTGACTCTTTGAGCGTTTGCGTCCGCTGACTACATCAAAGCTACCCATGGAAACGACATCGCCACCTGCGCAAAACGCCCGTCCGGATCCCGTTAGTACTACACATCGCACTTGATCGTCGCCATTAAGCGCTAAAAATATATCGCCAAGCTCATGATACATTTCCGCAGAAAGTGCGTTGAGTTTATCTGGGCGATTGAGGGTTACTGTGGCAATGCCATCTTTATGTTCTACAGTGATAGACATATCGTTCCATTCTCTCTTTTGATGTTAGGAAGTAGATTTTTAGGTATCAATTGTTTTGTGCTTAACTATAATGATTTGATACCGGCTTTTTCAATAATGCCTTTCCACTTAGAAATTTCGGAGGATAGAAAGCTGGTGTATTCCGCAGTCGTGCTACCGACGGGATCAGAACCTTCACGCTTGAGGTGTTCAGAAAGTTCGGGTGATTTCATGATTCGCGCAATTTCATTGGTCAATTTGACGACAGCATCTTTGGGCGTACGCGCCGGTCCTGTTAAGCCATTCCAAGCAACCGCTTGAAACCCTTTTAGACCTGCTTCATCCATGGTTGGCATTTCGGGAAGGCCTTGTGAACGTTTCAGGCTGGTGACAGCAAGAGCGCGAACTTTGCCAGTCTTAATTAATGGAAGTGCGGAGGTTAATCCATTGAAGAGGATGTCAACATGGCCACCTACTAAGTCCGCCAGGGCTGGAGCGTTCCCTTTATACGGAATATGAACCGTGGAAACATTGGCCATTGCATTAAATAACTCACCAGCTAGGTGGTTAGACCCGCCGCTTCCGGAAGAGCCGAAATTTAAGACACCAGGCTTTGATTTAGCAAGTGCTATCAAATCTTTGATCGATTTGGCAGGTACTCCAGGATTTACTACAACTACCAAAGGTGTGGTATTGATCAAAGTAATCGGTTCGAAATCCCGATTGGGATCGTATGGTAATTTTTTGATGAGACTGGGGACTATAGTAAATGGTGCTGGTGTGACGAGTAGTGTATAGCCATCTGGAGCTGATTTTGCAACAACGTCAGTGCCTATCACTGTACTGCCCCCTGGGCGATTATCAACGATGACTTGTTGCCCCCAAGATTCGGTCAGTTTTTGTCCTAAAACACGCGCAATAATATCGGTGCTACCCCCTGCAGCGAATGGCACAATCAGTCGAATTGTTTTGCTCGGGTAGGTTTGCGCAATGGCGTTAGAGGGGTAGTGAAGGCCGATTATAAAAATAGTGACGACATTAATAGATATTAAGTGTAGGAGATTATTCATGATCTTATTTCTTATAAATGTGTTGGAGACGGTTCATTGCGATGTGAGCTTCTGATTCAATTCGATCTACGATAGTACTAAGCGGTTCAATACGATCAGCAAAGACAACGCCTTGTCCGCATGACAACATTGCATGCTCATAGGCACCAGTCTCATATGCTTTGCGGCCTACTGTGCCCATGATGTGAGGTAACAGGATATCCTGATCGCCAGGGTTATGATGTTCTAATTGTTGGACCATTGAAACATGTTCTGTTTTTAATGCGCGCTGCGTATTTTTTAGTGATTGTAATAATAAGGTGGTATCGGTTTCTGTGGTGGCCACCAATTTTTCTTTATATCTGCGATGCGCCCAAATTTCCTCGCAGACTAAAAAGCGCGTACCAATAGCAATGGCATCTGCGCCAAGTGCAAGTGCTGCAACCAACTGCGCACCTGTGCCCAATCCGCCAGCAACGACTAGAGGAATTTTAAGTGATTGCGCTGCAGCGGCAGCCATAACCATAGTGCCTACAGGCTCTACGCCAGGATGTCCTCCAGCTTCAGCACCGACTACCGTGACAGCATCAGCCCCCAATGCCTCTGCTTTTTTAGCGTAACGCACACCGGGAACTTTATGTAAGACTACGATACCTGCTGCTTTGAGTCTTTTGATATAGGCCTCGGGGTTGTTACCAGCGGTTTCTACAAATTTGATGCCTTCATCAATGGCAATGTCAATCAATGGATTTACGCGATCAATTCCATCACGACTGGCGCGGATCATGATATTAAGACCAAATGGCTTGCCCTGGCTTAATGCGCTGCATTTTTGAATTGCTGCGCGTAAGCTAGTCTCGTCTGGAAAGGTTGCTGCGGTCATAAAACCAATGATTCCAGCCCGAGCTGCGGCAGAGACGTAATTAGGATCAGATAACCACATCAGGCCGCTAGCAATAATTGGGATACGGATGCCATAAAGATCAGTGATGCGAGTATTAAACTGATGATTCATTGTATTAATCTTTTTAAAGGAAATTCAATTTTATGAGTGGCAAGAAACATATCGAGAGAACTTTTTTAACATAAACGCTCAGAAAACTAAAGTTTTAATGGGCCTCATTAAATATCTACGTGTTCAGTGAGTTGCATCGCGGGTCGGCATTTGAACAATTGGTGCCATTTGGACAACTCTGTATAACTGGCATGCCAATCTAATGCCGCAAACCGAAATTGTAAGTAAGACAGGGCGCAAGCAATAGTAATATGACCAATATCAATTTCAATCATATTATAAGTGGTGCATAATTTATTTAGATTGTGAAGCGCAGACTTTATTTTGAGATGAAAGGCGGTTAGAGTTTCTGGAGACTGTTGGGACTGCGGACGAGTGTACTCATTTCTCCATAATACGAGATTGTCGAGCATGGCATTACCAATGGCGAGTCTTTGTAATGCTTGCCAGCGTGCCACACCATTTTTAGGGAACAATGTGCTATTGGGGTTCAATGTATCCAAATATTCGCAGATAATACTGGAGTCGTAAATGACCTGACCATCACCTAAGACTAATGTGGGGATTTTTCCCATAGGGTGAATGCTCAGAAAATCAATATTGGGCTGAGCCATACTGACTAAGGTTCGAACGCAAGTTATTTGGTCTGCGACACCACATTCGTATGCAGTTGCCATTACTTTTCTGGCGTAAGGTGAGCGAGATGACCAATAGAGTTGCATTTGAATGAATAATAAATAATAAATAATGAAAAATGAATTAGATAGAGCTGGTATTTTCAGCGGATAGTTTTTCGGTGTAATCACTCTCGACTAGTGCCCAAACCCTACGGAATGGACCGCGACTATGCAGTAATTCCTCACCAGCGGCGCTGGCTATGTTGCTATCCAGCCATTGCGGTGAGCCCATGCTTGCGGAAATAGCAGCACGTCTGGCATTCTCTTCAAATAAAAATGTGCCGCTTACAGCTTCCTCAATTGTTGAGCCTGTAATTGCAGCGCCATGACCATGCATTAATACTGCGCGGTGCGTCCCAAGCGTGGTCGCAAGTGCGGATCCACGTACTTGATTGGTGATCAATCTTGGGTCTGGATATACAGGTATTCCATCATGAAATAATGTGCCCATAAGATGTATGGGTTGCAAGGTATGTACGCTGGTTGTGAATGCAGTTGAATACAAGCCGTGATAGTGAACTACACTCGATACATCGGGTCGAGATTTGTAAATCTCCAGATGTATGGGGGATTCGCTTGGTATGTTTCCGTTGCCAGAAACCAAGCGTCCGTCTAGATTGACTAATAAAAAATCTTCTGAATGGGCAATAGGGCCCAAGGAGTGTCTGGCAATTAAACATAAATCAGAATCTGGGATTCTGACGCTAATATGACCAAATCCCTCAATAAACCCTCGTTTATATAAAAAATTCCAGCCTTTAAGTAGTTTTACTAAAAGATCTTCTGGAATTTGCGATGCGTGCATGCTAAATAATCTTTTCACCAAACTTTTTAAGTGCTGAGTTTGATAAAGTCAGTCCGAGTCCTGCCTGCTCTTTGAGCGTTAATATACCGTTAGAAATTTGTGGTGGATCTTCAAACAGTTCGGCTTGTAATGGATCGCGTTCCGGATCGGTGAAAGATTCAACGATACATCCCGCAGGGCTGCCGGCAACTATGTGCGCATGAATGAAACAATCATGATGGGGAGCCACTTGAACGTGATTCATTTCGCACAGCGCTGCGAGTTTTCTGCCTTGAGTAAAACCACCCATCATGGTGCAGTCAAATTGCAAAATTTGTATCGCTTGGTCTTCGATGAGATCACGACAGCCAAAGCTGGTTAATTCGCTTTCCCCCGCAGATAGTGGAATTGAAGTATGTTTTGAGAGGATTTTGAGTTCGCGGTGGTCATCTGCCCATCGAACCGGCTCTTCTAACCAGCGTGGATTCAGCGGTAGAATTTCCCTTACCGCTGTGAGTGCGGTGGGTAAATCCCATGCACGATTGACATCAATCATTAAATCCACATCAGAGCCAATAATGTCACGAATCAGTTCGAGCCGAGTCATATCTTCTTTGAGGGATAAACCGCCAACCTTTGCTTTAAAACCACGATGTCCCTGAGATTGAAGCATTTCAATTTCATCGCGTAGTTCGCTGAGTGTTTTACCGTCCCGATAGTAGGCGCAGGTGACGTAGCAGGGTATTTCATTTTTGAAGCCACCGAATAATCTATACAGAGGCATATTCGCGGCCTTGCCAACGATGTCCCAAACGGCAATATCAACAGCTGCAGCAATTCTGACTATGGCCTCTCGTGTCCAACCACGTTCTGAGGCAATTTTTTGAGCGGTGAGCCAGAATAATTTGTGATGTAGTTTTTCAGGTGCCAGTGGATCTTCGCCAATAATATATTCAACAATTCCCGTATTAAAAGCCTTGATTGCGGCTTCAATGGGCGTGTAACTGGTCGCAATACCGATACCTTCAATACCGGCGTCAGTGTGTACACGTACTAAAATTTCATTGGCTTTGGGGACGATGAAATGGCTAACCCAATGAGGCCTAGCATCTTCGGGGGCCCGTAGAATATATACTTCCAGTCGAGTGATTTTCATTAAATCTGGCTTAGATTGCGGTGTCAGTTGAATATGGTTTTAATTTTGGGTGAATGTTCATTCTGGCAAGATTTCAGCGCGCCCGTTATTGAGCACAGTGACATTTCGATCAGGTACGGTTGCTTTGAAACTGATTGAATCAGAATGATTCCAAATCTCAGTTCGAATGGTTTCACCGGGATATACCGGGGAAGAGAAGCGACCTTCCATGCTTTTTAGTCTAGAGGGGTTGTATCCGCAAACTGACTTTAGTATGGCATGGCCTACTACGCTAAATGTAGCTCGACCATGCAATATTGGCATTTTGAAGCCAGATTTTTTTGCATATTCAGGGTCGGCATGTAATGGATTGTAATCTCCCGAAAGGCGGTAAATTAACGCCGCTTGCGGTGATATGCTTAAGTCACAAACGATGTCTGGTTTTGAATCTGGAATTGGATGTGAAGGTTTGATCGGTCCAGTAGGACCGCCAAAACCGCCATCTGCGCGACAGAATGTGGTTGATGTTAGTGTGCATAAAAGGGTATTTGAAGATTGATCACGCACTTCGCAGTTGGTTAATATTAACGCACCTTTATCAGCACCTTTATCGATGACTGAAGTGACACGAGTTTTACCAACAATTCGGCCTTCAACAGGTAGTGGGTGATGAATGGTGAAACCTTGCTCGCCATGCACCACATGACTACGTGTTACACCAGTGCCTGTATTGGCATGCCATGGTCCAGGATAACCTAAAATAATTGCCATGGTCGGTAGTGCTTTTAAATGTTCCTCGTATACAAACTGTAATTGGTTTTGGTCTACGGGGTCGGCGCCAAGGCCACAGCCAAGTGCGTAGAGTATGGTATCTCTTTTGGTGAGTTGTTGCTCAACAGCTGGTATATCCCAATTGAGTAACTTTTCATAATTAATGGTCATTTTAAGTTCCAGTCATTTCAGGTTTATAGTGTTCATTTGTCTACATTATGGTCTGGGTAATTCTGTTACGCTGCAGTCTTTTGGGACCATACAAAAATGAAATTCGCGGTCAATGAGAGTGATACATGCATATGTTGAGATCAAATTTAAGTCTGTCTCTTTGATCATTTAATAATTTGAGTGAATTTGAAAAAGATCAAAGTCTAATCCATCGTATACTAGCATGACATGCGGTTGAATTAAATCGTCACTCGCTTCTTGATGTTTGTATTTTTGAGCGCATGCCCGCGCTGGCGACCGTATTATGGTCGTTTGAGGGCATGTGTTCATGGGCACATTATGTGTGTTGATGGGCAGGCTAAGTAGAGATGCTGATTAAAGAGCCATAGTGATAGTCATTTTCATAGTAGTGAAATTTAGCTTTTATTTTTAGATTATTCTCAACATTGATGTTTAAAAAGATTTATTGAATAGGAAGGTTATTTCAGTGCTTCGATTCAGAACATTGAGCGCGACAGTCATCTCAAGAATAGGTTTGCTACTTGGGAGCGGTTTGCAAATTATGGAAAGAATTTTTTGGGTAACAGTAATGCTATTGTTTTTAATCAGCGCACCACTGTTACATGCTCAGACATACCCTACCAAATTACTGCGACTGATTGTGCCATTTCCTCCTGGTGCAGGGGTTGACATTGTCAGTCGCACAGTGATGCCCAGACTCAGTGAGGTATTAGGTCAGCAAATTATTATTGATAATCGTGCTGGAGCTGGTGGCATTATTGGTGCTGAGCTTGCTGCTAAGTCTGCTAATGATGGTTACACAATACTCATGGCAACCGCAGGCATGTTAACCATCATACCGCATATGCAAAGTAAGTTACCGTATTCAGTCGAGAGAGATTTTATACCCGTCTCATTAGTGGCTAGTGTACCGAGTATGTTGGTAGTGCATCCTTCGCTACCCGTAAGAACAGTGCATGATTTTGTGACTTTGGCGCGTAACCGGCCTGGGGTTATTAACTACGCATCGACAGGCAATGGCACTTTGCCGCATTTGGCTGCGGAATTTCTGAGAATTCAAGCCAAGGTTAAATTAGTCCATGTGGCTTATAAAGGTAGCGCGCCCGCAATGACTGATTTACTCGGAGGGGAGGTTGAAATGTTTTTTGGCAATGTCTTGTCAGTGCTACCAATGGTAAATGCGGGTCGATTGCGAGCGCTCGCGGTGACTAGTTTACAACGGCAATCTGTATCACCTAAAGTGCCTACTGTGGCCGAGTCTGGGTTTCCTGGTTTTGAAGTCGTGACTTGGTTTGGGTTGATGCTACCGGGTGCAACTCAGCGCGATATAGTCGTTAAATTGCAGAATGAGATGATCAAGGTGACTAAATTACCGGATATTCAGGAAAAGTTAAGTGTACAAGGGGCTAGTACTATTGGTAATACCTCAGAGCAGTTTGCCGCTTACATAAAAACTGAATCGGATAAATGGGCTAAGGTTCTTAAAGTATCTGGCATAAAAATTGAGCAATAAGTGCAAAATAAAATTTATTCGGCAATTTTGATGGCGAGTAATTTTTTGTTGTACTAATGATTTACAACATTCATAAGAAGAGGTAAGCATGGAAGTGACTCGTACTTTAGCCCATTATATTGTGCAATCTAAATTTTCTGATATACCGCAGTCTGTTAGGCATGAAGCAGCCAGAGCAATCTTAAATTATTGCGGCTGTGCGATCGGCAGTTCTAGGCACGAAACTATTGATAATCTGATGCGTGCGATATTGCCAATTTCTGGTGCTGGTCAAGCAGGCATATTAGGGCGAAAAGAGCGTTTAGATATCTCTAATGCGGCACTGATTAATGGTGTTAGTGCACACGTGTTTGATTTTGATGATACCCATGTGAGGGCAATACATGTGAGCGCGCCTGTGCTACCCGCCTTGTTGGCATTTGGTGAGCTGCATCAAGTTAGTGGTGCTGATTTGGTACATGCGTTTATTGTGGGTGTGGAAACAGAGTGCAGAGTTGGTCTTTCGGTTTTTCCTGAGCACTATATGGTTGGCTGGCATATTACAGGCACTGCGGGTATTTTTGGAGCCGCAGCGGCTGTTGGGAAATTACTGGGGCTTAACGAGCTACAAATGACTTGGGCCTTGGGGATTGCTGCGACGCAGTCCTCTGGCCTACGCGAAATGTTTGGATCGATGTGTAAAAGCTTACACCCGGGACGTGCTGCACAAGGCGGCCTGGTAGCAGCACTCATGGCAAAGCAAAACTTTACCAGTTCTGAAAGCGGTATAGAGGCGCCAAGAGGATTTGCAAATGTCATGTCTACAAAGTTTGACCCTGAGGTGATTACTCGTCCTTGGGGGCAAAGTTATGAGCTATCATCGAATATGTATAAACCATTTGCCTGCGGATTGGTCGTACATGGTGCAATTGATGGATGTATACAGCTGCGCAATGAGCATGCATTGACACCGGAGCAGATTAATCGTGTTGAGATTAAGGTGTGTCCGATCGTAATGGAGTTGACGGCCAAGCAAAATCCAATGAGTGGATTGGAGGGTAAGTTTAGTGTTTATCATGCCGCTGCGGTAGCGCTAGTAGAGGGTGCAGCAGGCGAGGCTCAATTCAGTGATTCAGCTGTTATAGATCCTCAGGTGATTGCATTAAGAAAACGAATTACAGCGATTCCTGATCCTGTTCTGCAGCGCACCCAAGCAGATGTGTTTATTTATTTAAAAACGGGCGCTGTTCTCAATCGAAGAGTTGAACATGCATTAGGCACCTTAGATAGGCCCATGAGTGATGCGGATTTGGAAAGCAAATTTAGGGCCTTATCAAAGGGAATTTTAAGTGATCAGAAAATAGATGCAGTCATTGAATTGTGTTGGTCGATTCAGGATTTATCGGACGTTGGGCAAATCACACGCGCTGCAAGTGCGGATTAATCAGTCCTTTGAATGCATAACACTTTTTTGGGAGATCAACAGTGAAACATAGTCATGGTGTAAATGCTGGTAGAGGTATCATGCTATCCATTATATTGGCGCTTTCAGGCTACACCGATTGGTCTGTAGCGCAAGCTAATCTGAATAAGGACTATCCTACAAAACCATTGCGAATGGTGGTTCCGTTCCCCCCCGGAGGTGGTAACGATATTCTGGCGCGAACCCTAGGGCAGCGCTTATCAGAAGTGGTCAGTCAACAAGTAGTCATCGATAACCGGGGGGGCGCTGGAGGCGCTCTGGGTGCAGCAATTGCGGCGTCGTCTAACCCAGACGGGTACACACTATTTTTAGGTAGCGTGGGTAATTTAGCGCAAACTCCTGCACTCAAAGATAATCTTCCCTATAACACCCTACGAGATTTTAAGCCGGTGAGTTTAATTGCAGTATCCTCATTCATTTTGGCGGTAACTCCCAGTTTACCTGCTAAGTCTGTTCAAGAGCTCATTAGCTTGGCCAAGGCTTCCCCAGGAAAGTTGACATATGCTTCTGCAGGGGCTGGTTCGTCATTGCATATGGCAGGTGAGTTATTTAAGCATGCGACTTTAACGGATATTTTGCACGTTCCTTATAAGGGTGCAGTGCCGGCAATGACCGATGTGATGACAGCTAGAGTGCAGATGATTTTTAGTACCATGCCTCCTGCCTTACCCAATGTAAAGTCTGGTCGTCTACGTGCGTTGGGTGTGACTACGATTAAACGTGCAGCAGCAGCCCCTGAAGTGCCAACAATTGCTGAGAGTGGTGTTAGAGGGTTTCATGTGTCTAATTGGCAGGGTGTGTTGTTGCCAGTAAAAACAAATCCTGCGATCACGGCAAAATTAAACCGTGATTTGATTTCCACACTTTCACTACCGGGTATGGGTGAGGCCTTGGCATTACAAGGTCTTGAGTCAGCAGGCAGCACACCTTTAGAATTTGAGACCTTAATCAAAAATGAGATTGCCAAGTATACGCAAATTGTCAACGCAGCAAAGATTGTTGTGGATTAAGTTTACATAGGGTGAATTCATGAAATCGGATGTAAATTGCACGAGTTGCATCTGCAGATTAATAAGTGGTTTAGTAAGTAGTTTAATAAGCAATTTAGTAAGCAACTTAGTAAGCAACTTAATAAGTAAATTAATCAGCAGCAGATTCATAAGCAGACTGTATCCAATAATACTGACCGGAATTTGTTTCACTATTAGTAGTGCGGTGGCTCAGCAGAGCATTAAATTTCCAAATCATCCAATTCGATTGGTTGTACCCTTTCCTGCTGGTGGACCGACTGATGCTTCGGCACGTTTATTAACGCCAAAGCTCACTGAAAATTTAGGTCAGGCGATTATTGTTGATAATCGAAGTGGTGCCAGCACTATTATTGGCACTGAATTAGTTGCCAAAGCAATTCCGGATGGTCATACCTGGCTTTTTGTGACCAGCGGGATTGCGATCAACCCTGCAGTGCACGCTAAGCTGCCGTACGATACGCAGCGCGATCTGGTGCCGGTATCTTTAATATTAAAGACACCCTTTATTCTTGTGGCACATCCGACGCTGCCTGCTAATAATGTTACCGATCTCATTCGGCTTGCAAAATCACGTCCAGATCAATTGATGTATCCGTCATCGGGCATTGGTAGTTCTAACCATTTGTCTGGTGTTTATTTTAATCAAATGGCAGGGGTTATGACAGTGCATGTGCCCTACAAGGGCACTATGCCTGCAATCACCGATCTTATAGCAGGTCGAGTCCAATTTCAGTTTACTAACCCCTTGTCCTCTTTGCCTTTGGTGAGGGCTAAAAAATTAAAAGTATTGGGTGTGGGTAGTCAGCAGCGTATGTCCTTGCTACCGAATACACCGACGATTAGTGAATCTGGCTTGCCTAAATTTGAAACCGGTGTGTGGTTCGGATTATTTACTACGGGTGGCACGCCGCGTGAGTTTGTGAACCGAATCTCGCTAGAGATCGGTCGTGTATTGGCTGCGCCTGAAATACGCGATCGATTGATTGCCGAAGGCGGTGAAATTATCAATATGTCTGTTGATGAATTTACGAATTTTTTCAAAACTGAAATGGTCTCTCTGGGTGGATTGGCGCGTAGCGCTGGAATGCGCCCTGAATAAACTAATGATTTTCTACTCATATTGGATATTTGTGTGATGAATACTATGGTTGATTTATCAAGATTTCTCGCGCCTCGAAAAGTGGCTTTAGTTGGTGCTACTGATGACCTCAGTAAATTCTCAGGTCGTTGTTTGCAACAAATGATTGGTTTTGGTTATAAGGGTGATATCTATCCGGTTAATCCAAGTCGTGCAATTGTCCAAGGCCTTACTTGTTATCCGAGTGTGATGGATCTCCCTGATACGCCAGATCATGTTGGGATAGTCGTTTCTCCCGAGCGTGCGATAGAGGTCGTGCGACAGTGTGGTAGTAGTGGTGTCCCTTTTGTGACGGTGTTTAGTTCTGGTTTTGCGGAAACAGGCACTGATGAGGGCCGCGCGCTTCAGCAACAATTACTGGATGTTGCAAGGGCAGGCAATGTCCGCTTGATGGGGCCAAACTGCAATGGAACCATTAATTTCTTAGAGCGATTTGCGATGACCTCAAGTCCTAGTGCTTCTGGTGATCAGCCGCCTCCTGGCTCAATCGCTGTGCTATCTCATAGCGGTGGAGTGGGTCATATCAACGTGATGTGGCGAGCGCTGGAATTAGGACTTGGGTTAAGTTATGTGGTGACTTGTGGCAACGATGCTGATCTGGATTTGGTTGATTTTGGTCGATACTGCATTGAACAAGATCATATTCAAGTGCTGTTATTAGTTGCTGAGCGTTTTGGTGATGGTCGTAAATTTGTTGATTTAGCTAAACGGGCTGCATTGTTGGGCAAGCCAATTATTGCCATTAAGCTCGGCCGTACACCTGAAGGCAGTAAAGCGGCGGCCTCCCATACGGGTGCAATTACTGGTGAGGATGCAGTTTGTGATGCAGTGTTTCGTCAATACGGCATTATTCGGGTAGATGATTGTCACGAGCTCTATGATATGGCGATGTTGCTTAGAACAAAACGACGCCCTAATGGACCTCGAGCAGGTGGCATTTCGACTACGGGTGGCAATGTGGTATTGGCCTCAGATTTGGGTTCGGCACGCGGCTTGCAGTGGCCAGAATATAGCACTAGCACGCAGCAAGCCCTGCAAGAGATTACAGGAGCAGGTGCTTTGCTCAATCCTACCGATACCACTACTTCTGCCCATGGGGTGCCTGGTATGTATCGTCGGGCATTAGCCGTCATTGCCGAAGATGCAGGGGTTGATATGGTGATGCCTATATTAAATTTCCCGCCAGCAGCCGATGTTGAGTTTGTTCAGCAATTAGCATTGAGCCATCGCAAACCAGTAGCGGTGTGTTGGGTTGGTGGCGCTCGCGAGGTCAGTGCATTAACACGTCGTCAGTTAGTTGAGTCGGGTGTGTCAGTGCATCGTGATATCTTACCGTGCCTGAAGGCAATGCGAGTCTGTGCTGATTACAGCCAGTTTATCAACACGTTTCAGAAGCGTAGCGATTGCGTTCGTCCTGCTGCAATAGATGTGGATGGGGCTCAGCGTTATCTGGCGGCTAAGTCACAATGCACCGAATTGGAATCTTTAAAATTGCTTGATTTTTATGGCATTACCACTATTGCTGGTGATGTGGCTGCTGATGAGCATGCAGTGTTGCGTATAGCACATGATATTAACGGTCCCGTTGCTTTAAAAATATCGAGTAAAGATATTCAGCATAAAACTGAAGTCAATGGAGTGCGCTTAGCTGTTTCTGGGGAATCTGAATTGCGTCATCAATACTTAGATATTCTCAGTTCAGCGCAACGCTTGAAGCCGGATGCCGACATAGAAGGGGTGTTGGTGCAAGCCATGGTGCCACAAGGCTTAGAGATTATGGCAGGCATTGTGCAAGACAGTGTGTTTGGACCGATAGTGGTGGTTGCGCATGGCGGTATTCACGTAGAAACTTACCATGATGTTGCTTATCGCTTGCCGCCATTTAATCATGCTGAAGCGGCGCTCATGATCTCTGAATTACGAGTGTATCCATTTTTATTGGGGGGCGCCCGAATGCCAGAAAGAGATCTTGAGGCGTTGATTGAGGCGCTAGTGCGTATCTCTTGGTTGGCGGTTGATTGTAGTGATTTTATTGCCGAGCTGGATATTAATCCAATGATCGTTTTAGAAAAAGGACTGGGTGTTTGCGCTGTGGATGCATTAGTGATCTTAAAATGATGAGTAGTAATGATGGGTAAAAATAATGAGTAAAAATAATGATTGATATGATAAGTTAAAATGAAAGGTGTGCTTGAAATGACAGTCAGCTTAATATGAGAAGTCGCCTCTTGACTGATTATTTTGGTCATGTCTTGGCCTGCCTTTTTGCCTGCGTTTTGTGTGTATGTAATGCGGCAGAGACTCAGCCGGTGGCTAAATTTCCATCTCGTGCAGTGCGTTTTGTAGTGCCATATCCTGCTGGTGGCCCTGTCGACTTTACGGCCAGAGCGATCGCGCCGCGTATGGCTGAATCTCTGGGTGTGCCTGTTGTAATTGACAATCGACCCGGAGCTTCAACCATATTAGGCACAGAGTTGGTTGCACGCGCGGGCTCTGATGGCCATACTTTTTTAATGGTCACCAGCACGATAGCAATTAACCCGAGCGTGACTCAAAAATTACCTTACGATACCGTTCGTGATTTAAGCCCTGTGACGATAGTGATTGCAACGCCGTTTTCTTTGGTTGTTCATCCTGCGTTACCAGTGCGCAGAGTTTCTGATTTAGTAAAATTGGCGCAAGCTAAACCCGGTGTGCTGATGTATCCGTCATCTGGGGTGGGTAGCGCTAACCATTTGGCGATCGTGTTGTTTTCAATGGTTTCAAAAATGAAGGCAACACATATCCCCTACAAGGGAACCGCCCAAGGTATGGCTGATTTGTTGGCCGGCCATGTGCAATTTTCGATGAGTAATCCTATTGCAACGCTCCCACACGCTCGCTCAGGTCGAGTGCGGTTGTTAGCGTTTACCAGTCGCCAACGTTTAATGGTTGCCCCGGAAGTGCCAACGGTTGCAGAGTCTGGCTGGCCGAGCTATGAGGCGGGTAACTGGCATGCATTGTTTGCTCCAGCGGGGATTACTAAAGAATATTTAAAGCGTATCCATGCCGAGGTAGTGCTGGCACTAGCAGTCCCAGAAAATCGTCAACGATTTCTCGATAGTGGAGCAGAGATTGGCGGTGCATCCCCTGAAGACTTCTCGGCTTACTTTAAAAATGAAATTAATAAGTGGTCTAAGGCTGTACAGGCCGCACAGATTCGGCCTGAAGGCATCACAAACTTGTAAATTGTGTTGACCTGGAATTATGGACAATGACGTTTACCCATGAGCGATACGTCGACGATTGTGTTTTCAGTTGGCAGGGAATTGCCAGATCCCATGTCTATGTAAGCCGTTCATTGCACCATCGTCAAAGCTTTTCGCCCAAGTGACCTTCTTGAGAGCAAAAAGAAAATTCGAGTTTTAGGACCTATATCTATGAGGCTATTCCGCGACTAGCTTGTGGCGGTTAACCACATCCAGTGCAGCACTCGGTAGCAGAGTTGCTGCGCTGGGCGTCGATTGCGATGGCGTTTAGGTTTAGGCGACTCTGTGATTGGCGAGCCGTTCTAAGGCTTTGACCATGGCAGAGTGGTCGGATTTTGCACCGCCGTCGGCGGCACAGGCATTGAATAGCTCTTGCGCAGTGGCGGTATTGGGTAGGGATACGCCCATGGCGCGTGCGCCTTGCAGTGCTAGGTTGAGGTCTTTTTGATGTAATTCGATGCGGAAGCCAGGGTCAAAAGTGCGTTTGATCATGCGTTCGCCGTGAACCTCAAGAATTCTAGATGCGGCAAATCCACCCATTAAGGCTTGTCGCACTTTGGCTGGGTCCGCGCCGGCTTTGGAGGCAAAGACCAAGGCTTCGCTGACGGCCTCGATATTCAGCGCTACGATGATTTGGTTGCAGACCTTGCAGGTTTGACCATCACCATTGCCGCCGACTAAGGTGATATTTTTGCCCATTAATGCCAATAGGGGTTGAACCTTGTTAAATGTGGCTTCAGTAGCCCCCACCATGATGGTTAGCGCAGCATTTTTGGCACCGACTTCACCGCCTGAGACTGGCGCGTCTACATATTCGCACCCTAACTTATTGATTCTATTGGCAAATAATTTTGTCTCTATGGGGGATATGGAGCTCATGTCGATGATGATTTTTCCTGCGCTGAGGCTTTGGGTAATCCCCCGATCGCCAAATAGCACCCGTTCTACATCGGGTGTATCGGGCACCATAGTGATAATGATGTCGGCATGCTGGGCAACGGCTTGCGGCGTGTCGCAGGCAGTGCCACCGCTCGCAGTCAGTTCCGCAGGAACACCGCTGCGGGAGTGTAGAAAAAGTTGGTGGCCAGCATTGATTAAATGCTGAGCCATAGGTTTGCCCATAATGCCTAAGCCGATAAATCCGATGCGTTGCATGTGATGTCCTTTCGGTGGTGGTTTGATTTTATACAGATTATGAATTAATTTATATATTTAAGTATTTGATTTTAAATATTATTTTATATATTTACGTAGCCAGCCTAGGCCTTCAATCGTGGTTGATTTTGGCTTGTATTCACAACCAATCCAGCCTTGGTATCCAAGTGCATCAATGTGCTGGAATAGCCAGTCGTAATTGATTTCGCCAGTGCCTGGTTCGTGTCGTCCGGGGGTGTCTGCCATTTGCATATGTGGGATATAGGCTAAGTGTCTGGCAATGGTGGGCGCTAGGTCACCTTCCATGATTTGCATATGGTAAATATCGTATTGTAGGAAAAGGTTGTCTGATTCAACTTCTTTAATTATTTCAATTGCTTGCAGAGTATTTGTGAGAAAAAATCCAGGGATGTCTCGAGTGTTAATGGGTTCGATCAGTAGTTTGATGCCAGCAGCTTTGAGTAGTGGTGCGGCGTAGCGTAAATTGTTAATCAGCGTCTGACGTGCCGTTGCAGGGTCTAGGGTGTTTGGGCGTATTCCGGCTAAGCAATTCACTTGCGTGCACCCTAAGGCATTGGCATAAGCAATGGCTGTACTCACCCCAGCCTTAAACTCGCTGATTCGTTCTGGTAAACAGGCAATACCGCGCTCTCCTTCAGCCCATTGACCGGCGGGTAAGTTGTGAAGTACTTGCGTTAATTTATTGATTTGTAAGGCTTGGCTGAGTGCTTGTTTGTCAAACTCGTAAGGGAACAAATACTCAACTCCGGTGAAGCCAGCCTTGGCTGCAGCAGCGAAGCGTTCCCAAAACGGTAACTCGTTAAATAGCAGAGTGAGGTTCGCGCAAAATTTTGGCATGTAGTGGACCTGTAGCTGAATTGTTGACAGTGCGCCATTATAATCAGGGGCATGGCAATTATGGGAAAACCCTCTAAACCTCTTAAAGCAACTTCCTTGGGGACGGATAATAAACCGTCTCGGAAAGCTTTGCCTGTTGGTTTATTATTGGCTGCTGGTGCCGGCAGTCGCTTTGGCGGGAGGAAGCTGGAGCATCCATTGGCTGATGGGGTCGCAATTGCTGCACATGCAGCGCGTCATTTGCAAGCTGCCGGTCTAGCGGTGACTGCGGTAGTGCGTCCAGGGGATGGCCCGGTAGCGCAGTTGCTTGAGGCTGAAGGGTGTAGAGTGACTGTTTGCCCAGATGCCGCTCAAGGTATGGGCGTGAGTTTAGCCCATGCGGTGCGTATGACCAGTGATGCGGGCGGTTGGGTGGTGGCTTTAGCTGATATGCCTCGTATTCGTCCTGAAACCATACGTCGTGTGGTCCAGACACTAGGTGCTGGTGCTCAGATTGTCGCGCCCAGTTATCAGGGAGATCGTGGTCATCCAGTCGCGTTTGCACCGTCTTTTTTGGGGGAGTTGCAAGCCCTAATTGGTGATAGTGGGGCGCGTGCGATTGTGCAAAGGAATCAAGCCCTGGTGCGCTGGGTGGAGGTTGACGATCCAGGAATATTATTAGATATCGACCGGCGGGCAGATCTGTCCATTCTGAACTAATTAATGTAAGTATTTGATTTTAAATATTAAGGATATCGCTATGAGTCGTTTTACAGGGACTGATAAATACATTGCTACCGATGATCTAATGATGGCTGTGAATGCCGCGTTAGTTTTAGGTCGCCCCTTGTTGATTAAAGGTGAACCCGGCACGGGTAAAACGATGTTGGCACTTGAGGTGGCTCAAGCGCTCAAGCGACCTTTGTTTGAGTGGCATATCAAGTCAACGACCAAAGCCCAGCATGGTTTGTATGAATATGACGCAGTTTCGCGATTGCGCGATTCGCAATTGGGTGATCCGCGGGTTAAAGATATTGGTAATTACATTGTGCAGGGCATGTTGTGGAAGGCGTTTACTTCCGAGACGCCAGCTGTCTTGTTGATCGATGAAGCGGATAAGGCCGATATTGAATTCCCGAACGATTTATTAAGAGAGTTGGATCGGATGGAGTTCTATGTCTATGAGACACAGCAACTGATTAAGGCGACCCATCGGCCCTTAGTAATTATTACCAGCAATAATGAAAAAGAGCTGCCAGATGCATTCTTGCGGCGCTGCTTCTTTCACTACATCCGCTTCCCGGATGCGGAGACCATGGCGCAGATCGTCGAGGTTCATTTCCCCGGAATAAAGAAGGAGTTGTTGAGTCAGGCATTAAAAGCATTTTTTGAGATTCGAGATGTGCCGGGCCTTAAGAAAAAACCCACGACTTCGGAGTTGCTGGACTGGCTCAAATTGTTAATGGCAGAAGATATCTCGCCTGAAGCATTGCATAGCCAAGATACCCATAAGATCGTTCCCCCTTTGCACGGTGCTTTAATCAAGAACGAGCAGGATGTGCATTTGTTTGAGCGTTTAGTGTTTTTGTCGCGTCGAAACAAATAGGCTAGCCACTATTATGTTAATTGAATTCTTTTTGAAGTTGCGCCAAGGTGGTGTGCCTGCTTCGATAAAAGAGTTTTTAATGCTGATAGAAGCGCTAGAGCAGCAGATTGCGTTTGGGCGGATGGAAGATTTTTATTATTTAGCCCGTACCTGTTTAGTTAAGGATGAGAAATTTTTTGATCGATTTGATTTGGTCTTCTCGGCTTATTTTAAAGGAATAGTTGGAGTTGAGGACGCCAATGCCACCATTCCAGAGGAATGGTTACGACTGATTGCAGAAAAGCATCTCACCGAAGAGGAAAAGCAGTTAATTGAATCTTTAGGCGGATGGCAAAAGTTGATGGAGACGCTAGAGCAGCGGCTTAAAGAGCAAAAGGCCAGGCATGAGGGGGGTAATAAATGGATTGGCACTGGCGGCACTAGTCCATTTGGGGCTTATGGTTACAATCCTGAGGGTGTACGCATTGGGCAGCAGGGCTCTCGTCATCGGCGGGCGGTTAAAGTCTGGGATCAGCGAGAGTTTAAAAATTTAGATGACAACGTAGAGCTTGGTACGCGCAATATCAAAGTAGCATTAAGAAAGCTGCGTAAATTTGCGCGCACAGGCGCCCCTGAAGAATTGGATCTCGAAGATACGATCCGTGCCACTGCTAAGAATGCCGGTTGGCTGGACTTGAAAATGGTTGCCGAGAAACGCAATGCAGTGAAGGTTTTGTTGTTCCTGGATATTGGTGGTTCCATGGATGACCACATACGGGTTTGCGAGCAACTCTTTTCGGCAACGCGCACCGAGTTTAAGCATTTAGAGTATTTTTACTTTCATAACTTTCTCTATGAGCGGGTGTGGAAAGATAATCGACGGCGCGCAACAGAGCGGATATCGACTTGGGATGTTTTGCACAAGTACTCCCACGATTACAAAGTGATTTTTGTGGGTGACGCCACGATGAGCCCTTATGAGATTACCTACCCTGGTGGTAGTGTTGAGCATGCAAATGAGGAGGCTGGTTCAGTCTGGTTGCAACGATCTTTGCAGGTTTATTCGCAAGCGATTTGGCTTAACCCGCAACCGGAATCGGTATGGAACTATCATGAATCGATTACGATTACCCGTGATCTGATGGGTGGTCGTATGTTTCCGTTGACGATTGATGGTCTTGACCGGGGGATGCGTTTACTCAGTAGTACGCATGTGCCGCAAGGCCGTACTCAAGCTATGCCATTGCCGACTGAATAAACATTTTAACCATTCTAACCATTCTAACCATAGACCCTGCCCTCTGTGATGAATAGAACTGTTGATCATGTACAGCTAAAAGCATTCGCCACGGCAGTGTATAGGCATGTTGGCATGCCTAGTGCAGATGCTGAGTTATTGGCCGACACTTTAGTGCAAGCCGATTTGTGGGGGCATCAGTCGCATGGGGTATTACGTCTTGGTTGGTATTTAGATCGTATTCGTCACGGTGTGATGACCGCAATTACAGTCCCAGAGATTGTGGTTGATGGCGGTGCCATTGCTGTTGTGGATGGTCATGATGGTGTGGGGCATGTGATTACTCAGTTTGCCACGCAAGAGGCCATTCGCCGAGCAAAACTGCATGGTATTGCTGCAGTCGGTGTGCGCATGTCTAATCACTTTGGTACTTGTATGTATTACACCTTAATGGGTGCGCGTGAGAATTGTGTGACCATGCTGACCTCTAACGGTGGGCCTGCAATGGCGCCTTGGGGCGGACGACAAAAAATCATCGGCACCAATCCATGGTCGATTGCCGCTCCAGCAGGCGGGCGTGCACCATTTGTAGTGGACATGGCGAACACCGGTGTTGCCCGAGGAAAAATATATTTAGCACGTAATCGTCAGCAACCCATTCCAGAAGGTTGGGCAATTACTGCAGAGGGTGCCCCAACCACAGATCCTCAAGCTGCAATTGATGGCATTATTTTGCCAATGGCAGGCCACAAAGGTTACGCTATTGCTGCTATGGTTGATATGCTCTCTGGTGTTCTCACCGGTAGTGGATTTTTATCCGCTGTTCACAGTCCTTATCATACCGACCAAAAAAGTAATTGTGGACATTTTGTAATGGCCATTCATATTGAGGCCATGCAGCCTCTAGCAGAATTTAATACGCGGATGGAGACTTTTATTGATGAGATTAAAAGTGTGCCACTGGCCCAAGGCTGTGATGAAGTGTTCTATCCTGGTGAGATGGAGTATCGCCATGATCTTCATCATCGTGTGCATGGCATTTCCTTGCCCGAGGATACGTGCTTAGATTTGACGCGCATTGCTCAAGAAACCCAATTAAGTAAGCTGTTACCTAAGTTTGTATAGTTTGGGTTGTTTAGTTTGGCTTATGTCGTCGATTGTTTGCGTATCATCTTATGCAATCTTTATATCCAATGATGAAACATTCTAGGCAACTCACTGGTGCGTAGGTTTTACCTATGGGCTAGATAAAGTGGTCTGTTGTAGCGGTTTATGTCGCCATCTCTGCAGTTGCATAGCCTCTCATCGCCGTCAGCAATGTCATATCGGGATCTTGTCGCTTAAGCGTTCGAATCTTAGCGTTAAATGGCACTTCAATATGGCGCACTGATAAAGTGCAAAATAAATACAATGCACTACTTAAGTGCGTAATATTATTTGATTTAAATAAGAAGTTTATTTAAATCAATGATTTAAAAAATGGAATATATTTTGCTTATATAGTCTCTTTTTAAAGCTTGGAGGAGTTCTAAAATGGAAGAATTAAGAGTTAGCACCGATACGCTATTTATTCTCTTAGGTGCGATTATGGTGCTCGCCATGCATTCCGGTTTTGCATTCTTGGAGTTGGGGACAGTTCGTAAAAAGAATCAAGTCAATGCCTTGGTTAAAATCCTGTGTGATTTTTCCATTTCTACCGTAGCGTATTTCTTTGTGGGTTATGGAGTTGCTTATGGTGTGACATTTATGGTGGGCGCTGAACAATTACTGCAGCGTAATGCTTATGATGTGACTAAGTTTTTCTTTTTGCTGACTTTTGCCGCTGCTGTGCCGGCCATTATTTCTGGTGGTATTGCAGAGCGCGCTAAATTTAATACCCAGTTGATTGCCACGGCAGTTATCGTTGGATTCATTTATCCCTTATTTGAGGGCATCGCTTGGAATGATCGATTTGGTATTCAAGCTTGGATTCTTGCTACCACGGGTGATAAGTTCCATGACTTTGCGGGTTCGGTTGTAGTGCATGCTGTTGGTGGTTGGTTGGCTTTAGGTGCAGTGATTTTGTTGGGTTCGCGTATCGGTCGATATCCCAAAGGCGGTGGCGTCACCGCACAACCCCCATCAAGCATTCCATTTTTAGCGCTTGGGGCTTGGATTTTAATTGTCGGTTGGTTTGGATTTAATGTGATGTCAGCACAAACTATTGGTGCGATATCAGGAATAGTTGCTGTCAATTCGCTCATGGCGATGGTTGGTGGAACGCTCGCAGCATTAGTGGTGGGCCGGAACGATCCGGGCTTTGTGCATAATGGACCACTTGCAGGTTTAGTGGCGGTTTGCGCGGGTTCTGATGTGATGCACCCAGTCGGTGCTTTGGTCACTGGTGCGGTGGCTGGGGTATTGTTTGTGTATATGTTTACCTTTACTCAGAACCGTCTCAAAGTCGATGACGTCCTGGGTGTGTGGCCGCTACATGGTTTATGTGGCGCTTGGGGTGGGATTGCATGTGGGATTTTTGGTGTTAAGACGCTAGGCGGCATCGGTGGTGTGAACTTGCAAGCACAGTGCATTGGTACAGCTTTGGGCGTTGCAATCGCACTGGTGGGTGGATTTGTAGTCTATGGAATATTAAAGGCGGTCATTGGTATTCGGCTTGACCGTGAGCAAGAGTTTGACGGATCTGATCTATCGATCCATCAAATTCACGCAACGGCTGATCGCGACTCGAGCTGGTAATTATTGTAATGGTGCAGCGTCAATTCATTTGTCGAATGTGACGTTGCCCCGCATTGCATAATAACCTGCTGAGTTAGCCGTCCATACTTCAGCGGTATTGCCATCAGCAGATAGATTGCCATTTACGGTAAACTGTTCGTGATGAAATATGGGGTGGGTGGCACGATAGCTTAAGGTGCGAACCGGTCGCGTAGATTGACGACGGCATAAATCCAGTAACAGCGTGGTTTGCAATGGACCATGTACGATTAAACCTGGGTAGCCCTCAACATCGCGACAATAATCGATATCGTAGTGAATACGATGGGTATTAAAAGTAATCGCTGAATAACGAAATAGCACTGCTTCATTGGCGTTGATTTGCCGTTGCCAATGCGCTTCAGTAGGCGCAGATTTTCCGGAAGGCGCAGGATCTCCTGGTTTTGCCGCCTCACGATAAACAATATCGTGGTCTTCAATGACTGCAACTCCACTCTTGGTGGATACCGTATGCCTAACTTTGACAAATACCAGATGGCCACTGCTACCTGATTTAGCATCCAAAGCGACCACCTCGGATTGCCGAGTGACTTGATCGCCAACGCGAATAGGCTGTAGAAACTCAATGTGCCCTCCTGCCCACATCCGTCTTGGTAATGGAACAGGTGGTAAGAAGCCGCCACGCTTTAAGTGACCATCCGGGGTTAAGTCGGACATCGGTGCCATTTCCAGAAAATAGAGCCAGTGACCGCTATGCGGAATGGGGTCACCTGTATTTGGGAAAGGCTCACGTCTATCGAGAGTAGCAGCAAGTGCGGCTATGGGTGCAGCAGAAACAGTATCCTGATGTGAGATGGTTTTACCAATCCAAGTGCGGAGGTGTGCTAAATCTAGGTCTAGAGAAGTATCGTGAGTGGTCATAGTTTTTTTTGAGTCATTAAAGGTGAATGAAAACATTAAGACTGTAGCAGATTCGCTGTGGGTTGCGTTTACGATGCGTTTTTTGCAATTAATATAAATTTGTAGACCAAAAATTGTAGGAAAGAGGCCTTTTAAGTATATGAACTTATTTATTTTTGTGAGATGTCTGCGATTATAAAGTGGCTAGGGTTTGACTGCAGAACTGCGCTTTCAGTTCGGGAAGATCCAGTTGTTCAATCAGGGTATGCAGTTTTTCTTGTGGTTTACGGCGAGGTAGATTTTTGAATTTTGCAATAATGAGCTCGTTCTTCATGGCGTGTTCCCAACCAACTAATTCGGTTACTGTGACTTGGTAGCCATGAGACTCTAGTTGCAAACAGCGTAATACATTGGTGAGATGACTGCCAAACTCTCTGGTATGTATTGGATGTCGCCATAGTTCGGTAAGAGGGTATTGCAATAGGTGCTGTGCTTTGTGTTTACGTAGTAGCGCAGCGATCTGTGCTTGGCAACACGGCGCCAGCACAATAAATTGGGCTTGTTTCTGTATTGCGAATGTGATGGCATCGTCAGTTGCAGTATCGCAGGCGTGTAGTGCAGTGACGATGTCAACGGTTTTAGGAATTTCGGGTTTAGAGATGGCGTCTAAGATGGTCGTATTTAGGAAAGAGATTTTTGAGAATTCTAGTTCTGTTGCTAAGCCAATGGACTGCGCAATCAACTCGGATCTGATTTCGGTACAAAAAATGCGATCATCCTGCGATCTAGACTTAAAGAATAAGTCATAGAGAATAAATCCAAGATATGATTTACCAGCGCCATGGTCGACTAATTGAATAGTGTCTTGTTGTTGCAGAAGTTCGAGCAGTAGGGGCTCTATAAATTGGTAGAGATGATTGACTTGTTTGAGTTTTCTGCGGCTGTCTTGGTTGAGTTTACCATCAGCAGTTAGAATGTGCAGTGCTTTAAGAAGTGGTATGGATTGATCAGGTCTGATTTCCCATGTTGGATTCTTTGTGTTTTTCATTTCCATTCTCAGTATGACCATTCAAGCATTAAGATTTGGATTGACCGGTAGCTTCTATAGTACTAATTTTAGTAGTCGATATTTCAGACTGCGTTGTCACTTTGATGAAGAGCAGGTCTAATTCGTGCTTAGTTAGCCAGCGCCATTTGCCCTGCGCTAGACTCTCTGGCAATTGAAGTTGATTGATTTGGCTACGATGTAGTGCGGTCACATGATTACCAACAGCAGCGAGCATGCGCTTGACTTGATGATACTTGCCCGAAGTTAAGGTCATTTGTATTTGACGGGGGCCGGTCTGCATGCAGGTTAGTGCACTCACAGGATTGGGGCTGTCATTCAGTATAACTCCCCGATTTAATTGTGCTAATTGCAATTCATTCACAAGCTCTGCGGTGGTGACTTCATATACCTTTGGGGTGTTATGTTTTGGAGAGGTCATTTTATGAATGAACTGGCCATCATCGGAAAACAGTAGAAGCCCTGTAGTATCCAAATCTAATCGACCTACGGCTTGCACCCCGCGAGTGACTAACTCAGCAGGCAAGAGACTAAAAATGCTAATGTTAGACTTAGAGCGCTGTGTGCATTCGTATCCTTTTGGTTTATTCAGCATGAGGTAGGCGTTTTCCTGATAAGTCCATAAAATGTCATGTACTGAAAATGTAAACCCAGTTGGATCATTATCATAGCCATTAATATCCCATTTACTATTTATATCATCACAAATCGATTTATTGATTTTGACTTTTCTCTCTGTGATTAGTGCTCTGCAAATTTTGCGAGTGCCAAAACCTTGGCTAAATAAAATTTGCTCTAATGTCATCATTGAAGTGCTCCTGTTTCTGAGTCTATATTGTAGTTTAATCTGATTGATATTAATGTAATAGAATCGTCTGTAATGGTAAAATTAATCGGATAAGCGACATGAGCGCTGATAAAAATACGATATTCAGGGCAATCTGAACGCCATTAATTGATGGCAGCTACGTATGAGCCCTTGAATGCCAAATTCTTTTGGATCGATTTTGGTGATTTATCTGATAGTGTTTTTGATGATGTTTTTGATAACGTTTTTGATAATGTAGCCTAAAAAAATTCTATGGAGTCCATTGAATATGTGGATTTTAAGCATATATGGTCAGTTGCGTAGTTACGGTTTTTTTATATTATGTTTGTGTGCTTTGGTATGTTTACAACCGCGTTACGCCTTAGCTGCAGCTGCTAAGGGTGATTTTCCGAATCGTACAGTGCGGTTGTTGATTGGTTTTAGTCCCGGTGGTGGCACTGATTTGGCGGCAAGAATTATCGTTAAGAAGCTCACAGACATTTGGGGCCAGACTGTGGTGGTAGACAATCGCGCAGGTGCTGGTGGCTTGGTTGCATTTGAAATGACTGCCAAAGCAAATCCCGATGGGTATACGCTTCTCGCGACGAGTCCAAGTTTTGCGATACAACCGACCTTGGCGCTTAAGTTACCGTATGACCCTTACAGAGATTTTGCACCGGTAACCCAAGCCACTGCCGCACCATACTTATTGGTCGTGTATCCTGGTCTTGAGGCAAAATCGGTGAAAGAGTTAGTAGACTTAGCGAAGGCTCAACCCGGTCGATTGAGTTATGCATCCGGCGGTATTGGCAGCGCTCAGCATCTTGCAGCAGAGTTATTCGTCTATATGGCTGGTATTAAAATGCTCCATGTGCCATTTAAGGGTGCTGGTAATGTCACAGAGGTGATGTCGGGTCGTGTTCAAGCGTTGTTTAGTGGTCTACCTCAAGGTATGCCACATATTCAAGCGGGTCGGCTTCGAGCATTAGGCGTGACCACGTTAGATAGAGCTACAGCGCTGCCACAAGTTCCAACAATCGCAGAGTCCGGTGTGCCTGGCTACAATGTGGTGATTTGGTATGGCGTTTTAACAACTGGCGGCACTCCTAAACCTATTGTTGATATATTGAATGCAGGCTTTGTGCAGGCACTGAAGTCGCCAGAGATTAAACAGCAGCTCACTGGTATTGGCTTAGATCCTGTTGGCAATTCGTCAGTTGAATTCTCAGCTTTGGTGCGATCTGAGATTTTACGATGGTCTCAAGTGATCAAGCGATCCGATATTAAGGCTGAGTAAATAGCGTTTCAATATGTTGGTTATCTTTATCGATCTGGGGTGTCACACATGAATATTAAGATTCGAAAAATATCTAATGCTTTGGGTGCAGAGATCACTGGGGTTGATTTGCGATCGACCTTAGACGCAAAATCTGTAGAGTTAATTTTGCAGGCCTGGCATGAAAATATGTTTTTATTGTTTAAAGGCCAACAGTTAAGCTATTCTGAGTACATTAATTTTGGCAGGCATTTCGGTGAATTAGAATGTTATCTGCATCAAAACACCGATTATACCCACCCTGATCATCCTGAGATTTACTTCATCACCAATCATGATGTGAAAGGACAGCCTTCCGAGACTCGAGAAGTCGGTAGAGAGTGGCATACTGACCAGTCGTATACACAAAGACCCTTAAAGGCAACGATGTTGTATTGTCGTGAAATTCCTGAGTGTGGTGGTGACACTATGTTTGCCAATATGGCCCTAGCCTATGAGCGTCTGTCTCCTCGCTTGCGCGCAGTATTAGATGATTTGGAAGCTGTACATGATTTTAGTCTCAGGCTTGGAAAGCTTGAGCAGTATTTAGATCATGAAAAAATTATGGCGCGTCGTCGTAAAAGCCCACCCGTTGTCCATCCAGTTGTGAGAGTCCATCCAGATACCGGTCTCAAATCATTGTTTGTGAGTGAGGCGGTCACTAGTCACTTTCTGGGTATGACTGTCGAAGAGAGTTCTGGTTTGCTTGAGTATTTGTTTGCGCACTCTGTGCGTCCAGAGTTTACTTACCGTCATCGCTGGCAAGTTGACGATGTAGTGATTTGGGATAATCGCTCAACGCTACATTTAGCATTAAAAGATTTTGAGCACACAAGTCCGCGACATATGGCGCGTATGGCCGTACTGGGCACGCCTCTAGGCCGATTAGTGAATGAAAATGATTAGCATAGCTTGGCTATGAATGCTTAGCGTTTTAGGCTTGGCGCGGTGTGATACATACACTGCTGGATAATAGTAGCCTTTATGGGTTTGCGCCGGTCCTCAATCCGAGTTGATTGACCAAGGGCGCCCATTTTTGAATTTCATCGCTTATCATCTGCGTAATTTTATTGCTTTGTGTATCTGGTATTGCGTCCATCCCCAAAAGACTCAGGTCTTGTAAAAATAATGTATCTGCTATCACTTTTTGACTATTGATGTGTAAATAGTCGGTGATAGTTTTCGGAGTATTATTTGGCGAAAATAGCACGTTTAAGCTCGAGGAGAGCATATTGGGCACGCCAGATTCTATACCTGTAGGAATTTCCGGCATTGCAGACGATCTTTGTTCGCTAAATACAGCCAGGACTCTGAGCTTTCGGGACTGATAATAAGGCATGACTGTGCTGATTGCGGTCATCACGATGGGAATTTGTCCGCCTATTGCATCTTGTACGGCTTGTCCACCGCCTTTGTAAGGTACGTGGGTTAATTTGATGTGACCGGTTTGTCGAATAAATAATTCACCAGTTAAATGGATATTAGTGCCGATCCCAGAAGATCCATAGGAATATTTGCCTGGCTGTGCTTTGATGCGCTTGATTAGCTCTGGTAGGGTGGATGAAATGCTGGGGTGACTGGCAATCACCATATGGCTGATCCCTAAGACCGATATTGGGATAAAGTCCTTGATGGGGTCATAAGGCATATTCTCAGTCATTAAAGGATTTAAGGCGTGAGTGGATGAGGTGCCAATCAAGAGGGTGTAACCGTCAGGCTTGGCTTTGGCAACCTCTGTGCTGCCTATGGTGCCACCAGCACCGGCCTTATTAATAATGATGACGCTTTGGTTGATGTGTTGGCTGAGTCGGTTAGTGAATCGACGGCCGAGTAGATCTGTATTTCCGCTAGGGGCAAATGGAATGACAATGCGAATCGGTCGATCAGGGTAACGATTTTGCGCTAGAAGAGTGCATGGGCTGCAAAATGAAGTGGCAATGGTCAGTATTGGTGCAAGCTGTCTAATGCAGTTCAACATATTGGCTGTGCCTATATTTTTTGGGTGATGAACCATGTGCACATATGTGCAACAACAATTTAGATGACTAATGCTAAAGATGAAATATATCAGTTTATTTCTGTAATAAGGCCTGTTGTTTAGTGACTAAAGCATAGAAAATATACAATAATCAATTGTTGGTGTGTATTTTGCTTGAGTGTAGCTCGATTTTGCAGTTAATTTTAAGATCAGATGAATGGAAATTGCATGAAAAAGTTTAAAAAAATTCTATTAAATCACATTCAAACAGAGGTCTATTGCCGATTGGGCGTGTCACCTGTGCATGGTATTGGCGTGTTTGCTATACGTGAAATACCCCCTGGTGTAAATCCTTTAAGTAGTTTGGTATCTAATGAAGAAGTCGAGTTCTCAAAATCGGAATTAAAGAAATTACCTAAAAGTGTTTTAAAGGTGATTAGTATTTTTTGTTATTTTGAAAAAAATAAAGTGCTTGTGCCTGCAATAGGACTAAATGCCATGAATATGGCTGTTTATCTTAATCATTCTAAAAAACCGAATGTTAAATTTAATAAAAAAGGTGAGTTAGAGACTTTAAAGCCCATTAATGCGGGTGACGAATTAATGATTGATTATGATTTGAGTTTTGGCGAGAAGCATACCTTCAAATAATAGCAGTCTCAGCCTGTTCACTATGCCAAGGCCTCAGGTCAAGGCATAGTGTTTGAGTAACAATGGGGCATGCTCATCTGTAGAAATTAAGCAGGGTTCAGTACAATGACATTAGCAGATTGAGCGTGCTTGCCTTGATGGTTGCTTTTTTTATGAGTATTACGATAGATGATATTCAGATCTTCAGCATTAAAATCAGTGTTTAAGGGTGATGTAGGGTCTAGCGCTAAGGGGTGATTTAAGTCACTCAAGGCTAGAGCGTAAATGGGCTCAAGGTCAGTAACGAATAATGACTTGTAGCCATAGTCGCCAACTGGGCCTAGATTGTAGTAATGGTAGCCGTTCTTTGCGGCCCAACGACTAGCAAGTAGGCAAGCATATAGCCCTGGAGAGCGATTCTTATAAGCTCTGTTCCATTGGCAAAAACTTCCATAAATTTGATTAATCTTGGGCATTAAGATAGATACATCGGTGAACACTAGCTCGCCATTTTGATCTTTCACTTGAAGAATTAATACATCTAGCGTTCTAATATAGTCGACAAATCCAGCTATTTCTTTGTCGTCAATTTCACAGTTCTCAAAGTGCTCGCCACCCATCTCAAAAATATCATCACAAGTTAATTCTGAGCCTGCCACTACAGTTTCAGAATGAATGAAATTTTTAAATTGTTTGTCCATTTCTTTAAACTTACGGGCTCTGCGTTCATCCGCCCAAAAAGCATCAGATGCGGTATTAACAAGTCCATAATGATCGCTGATTGGTACGCCATACTTGCCCTCGGGGGGCACGGCATACACTACAAAAGGCTTTGGTGCCGATGCGAGCATCTCCTCGGTCACGTCAATGTAAGGACAAAGCGCGTCCCATCGGGTTGTGTAGTAAACAATCCCTTCGTGGTTACTTTCAACGCATAGATTCTCATCTGTCCAGGATTGATAACCGACATAGCTCACCTGGTTAGCTTTTTTGCTGGGTTTAGTCATTAATTGAGTAGCAGGTCTATTCATTGGGCGATATCCGAAGATTTTAGAATTAAGGGATTTTTTTTAAATTAAAGTAATCAACGTCAATTTCGTGATTCTTTTTCAAAAATAATGTATCTGTTTTCTGTAGTTTTTTGATCATTAACTGCATGGTTGCAAGATGCGTAGAAGCTTCACTTTGACTATTTTTTAACTGGCGAAAGTATTTCGGCATTAATGGACAGTCAGTATCGAAATAGAATTCTTTGGATTTAGGGCTGTAAGCTAAGGGGTATAGAGTACAACTAAACGGTTTTTTAGGGCCTAAGGTGCATCCTTGATCGCCTAAATGCTCGCAGTTATCCTCAATACAGATGGATTTAAATCTTTTGGTTTCTGCTTTTGTCAGTGAAACTTCTAATGGTGGATGTCCAGAGTCGACGTTACAGCACCGCCTGCAATCTGCGCAATGATCAAATAGCACGTATGCTCCTGACTATTAAGAAGGATAGTCCAGTTGCGATACGAAGTCGCATCAGATATCGATTGGGATCAATAATATTGTATAGACTGAAGATAAGTTTAATAGGGGGTGTGATGAATATGCGTGCGTGAATAACGATATTTGTTAAGGTTGTAATGATGCTGGGCAATACCGAAACGATTTTATGAATCCGTGATTGGCGTTTCATTTGCTGGGGATGAGTATTCAATTCTTAAGCTTTGGTGTATTTAATGAATTATTTTAGTGAATTATTTAATTGACTTAACGTAACGATCAAGACTCTAAGGTTTTTATTGTAAACAGGTTGTTTGTGAATCATATGTTTAGCAATGACCGATCTGAAATTGATGAATCGCGTTAGAAAAGTGTTGATCGCGTGTGCAAAAAAAAGCCCACGGTTGCCCGTGAGCTTTCAGAATTCTCATGATTGTGTATTTAATTTCACCATATAGCGCGTAGTTTAGCGAATTTAAGTGAACTTATGCAACCCCTGATTGAATAGTTTTAATTTAATGTGAGTTTTTTTGTGCAAAACACAACATGTTTATATTAAAGAGAGGTCTGTTTTTTGCAATGAACAGTATCGATATTCTCTTTGATTAATTTTTGATGCGTATGGTTTATGTGGTCACTGATCAGAACTTCGTTAGTTTCAATTTCTTATCGAGAGTTTCTTGAGGTGTTGTTTGAATGGGCTTTATGATTTTTTTTACTCGGTCAAATTCTAGGTCATGATCTATTAATTTGGCGGAGAAGGAGGGATTAGACTACATGCTGCGATTCTGCTTGCATACGGAACCATTCAAATCCGCACACGAAGTTCGCAGGTATTTCGTTCCTCTACATCCAATAAAAATGCCCCTAACGGGGCAATTTTAATTTTGGCGGAGAAGGAGGGATTCGAACCCTCGGTACGGTTTTCACCGTACACACGCTTTCCAGGCGTGCGACTTAAACCACTCATCCACCTCTCCGAGGGTGTGAAGGATAATCTAGAGAGAGCTTATAGGCAACCAGATCGTGTTATATATTTGGACTTTTGGGGATTAAACGAGAGAATTTCTGCTAATTTTCCGAGTATTTAAAAAAAATGCCGATACCCAATAGGATGTCGGCATTTTAATTTTAAATTGGCTTAGAGCTTATAAGTCCACGCGCACCTTATGATCTTTGGTTTCGCGGAGGAATAAAACCCCGATGACTAATGTCATGACTGCAATCCCGATTGGATACCACAGTCCGTTATAGATGTTACCTGTAGTCGCTACAATGGCAGTTGCGAGAAGCGGTAACATGCCACCAAACCACCCGTTGCCAATGTGATAAGGCAGGGACATTGAAGTGTATCGGATATGTGCTGGGAATAGTTCAACTAAGAATGCAGCAATTGGACCATACACCATAGTGACATACAGTACCATGATGACCAAAATCAGCTCTGCCATGAACCAGTTGACTTGGTTGGGGTCAGCTTTTGCTGGAAACTCCGCTGCTTTTAATGCTTCAGCATATACCTTGGGATCGAATCCTTTGATCTCATGCTCACCAATTTTTGTGATGATATTATCAATACTGTCTGCAGGTAGTGTGGTTGAGGTAAAAGAAATGCCTGCTTTGGTGAGGTAGTCTTTGGCTTTGTCGCATTCTGTAAACTTCGACCAAGGCCCTACGAAAATATGGAAATTACAATCTTTGGCGGCTACAGAAATTGCTGTTTTATTTTGCGCTGCTTCTAAGCTGGGGTTGACATAATGCGTGAGTGCACCAAATAAGGGAAAGTAAGTCAAAGCAGCAATTAAGCAGCCTAACATAATGATTTTTAGGCGACCGATTTTGTCTGATAGCCATCCAAACAGCACAAAGAACGGTGTTCCAATGATCAATGAACCCGCAATTAATAAATAAGCATATTGAAATTCTAACTTTAGCGTGATGGTCAGGAAAAATAGGGCGTAAAACTGACCTGTATACCAAACAACACCTTGGCCAGCAGTGGCGCCAAATAGCGCTAAGATGACTAGTTTGGCATTGCCCCAGTTTGCAAAGCTTTCGGTGAGTGGTGCTTTGGAAGTTTTTCCTTCACTTTTAATTTTTAAAAATACGGGTGATTCTTCTAGTTTTAAACGGATATCCACCGAGAACGCCAGCAAAATCACAGAAACGGCGAATGGTATTCTCCAGCCCCAGTTAGAGAAGTCAGCAGCGGTCATCGACAATCTACAAGACAGAATCACAATAAGTGCTAAGAAGAACCCAAGGGTTGCCGTGGTTTGTATCCAGCTTGTATCAAATCCACGCCTGTTCTCAGCTGCGTGTTCCGCCACGTAGGTTGCCGCACCACCATATTCTCCGCCCAACGCTAAGCCTTGAACCAGTCTTAAGGCGACTAAGAGAACCGGCGCTGCCCAGCCAATGTTCTCAAAGGTAGGGAGTAAACCTACGGCAAAAGTTGCCCCACCCATGCAAATAATGGTGACAAGGAAAGTGTATTTTCGACCCACAATATCGCCAATGCGGCCAAATACAAGGGCACCAAAAGGCCGTACCAGAAAGCCTGCAGCATAAGTTGCAAATGCAGACAGTAATGCGGCCGTATCGTTGCCTTTTGGGAAAAATAGGGCTGCAAAGAAAGGGGCGAGAGTGGCGTATAGATAAAAATCATACCACTCGAAAACAGTGCCCAATGAAGACGCAAAAATGACTCGCTTTTCTTCGGGCCGCAAGGTGTTGTCAGGACTCAGATCGCTAGTGTTACTCATGATTATTCTCCCCCTTAAAATCGTTATTGTGGACATCTTTTTATAAGTGCCTTTTAACGGTACATAAGCTGATACGCTATGTCAACATATTGTTGTGCTCGCGTTGCAACTGTTACTCAATACTATTTTTTAACTGACGATTTTCAATGAGTCAGCGAGTCCTTTGTGAATTTCTGTTGCGATGCGGTAATTAAGTGATTGTGGCGCTAAACTGATCCAGTATTGCGGGGTTTTCAAGAGTGGAGATATCTTGTTGTATGGTTTCTCCTTTGGCGATTGATCGTAGCAGTCGCCGCATGATTTTTCCTGATCTTGTTTTGGGTAGGTTGTCACCAAATCGAATATCTTTAGGTTTAGCAATGGGGCCGATTTCTTTAGCTACCCAATCTTGTAATTCTTTGATAATACGCTTGGCTTCTTCGCCTTCTGGTCGTGCTTGTTTGAGCACAACAAATGCAACGACTGACTCGCCGGTGACTTCATCGGGTCTGCCAACGACGGCAGCTTCTGCGACGAGTTGCGTATGAGCAACAAGTGCTGATTCAATCTCCATGGTGCCTAAGCGATGACCAGAGACATTAAGCACATCATCGATTCGTCCCATGATCCGAATATAGCCATCTTCATCAAAAGTGGCTCCATCTCCCGCGAGGTAGTATTGACCATTAAAATCTTCAGGGAAGTAGGTGCTTTTATATCGATCTGGATCACCCCAAATCGTTCTCAGCATTGACGGCCAAGGTTTTTTAATAACTAAAATGCCACCTTTTCCATGGCCTACGGACTGTCCAGTCTCATCCACAATATCGGTGATGATTCCTGGTAGGGGCAGTGTGGCTGAGCCCGGTTTGGTTGGTGTCGCACCAGGTAGTGGTGTAATCATGTGGCCACCTGTTTCAGTTTGCCACCAAGTATCTACAATAGGGCATCGACCGCCACCTACAGTATGGTGATACCACATCCAAGCTTCAGGATTAATGGGTTCACCCACAGTGCCTAAAATACGTAAGCTGGATAAGTTATATTGAAGAGGTAGATCGCCACCCGCTTTAATGAGGGAGCGAATCGCAGTCGGAGCTGTATAAAACACGCTCACTTGATGATCTTGAATGGTTTTCCAAAAGCGACCAGCATCCGGATAGGTTGGAATCCCCTCAAACATCACTTGAGTGGTGCCGCACGCTAAAGGACCGTAGCAGACATAAGAGTGTCCGGTAATCCAGCCGACATCAGCGGTACACCAAAACACATCCGTTGGTTTGTTGTCGAAGGTCCAATGCATGGTGAGCGTGGCCCATAGTAGGTAGCCACCAGTTGCATGTTGAATCCCTTTGGGCTTACCGGTAGAGCCTGAAGTATAGAGAATAAATAGTGGGTGTTCTGCATCGACCCATTCTGGCTCACATTCATCCGGCTGCCCGGCCATGATGTCATGCAACCAACAATCGCGCTGTGCGTGCCATGTAACAGCACCACCAGTGCGGCGATAGGTGATTACACTGTGAATAGAATTGCAGTGTCCTAATTCAATGGCTTCATCAACAGCCTTTTTTAGTGGTATGGTTTTTCCGCCACGCATTTGTTCGTCAGCTGTTATAACAGCAACAGCGCCTGCATCCATGATACGTTCTTGCAGGCTTTTTGCAGAAAATCCACCAAACACAACTGAATGAATGGCACCGATTCTGGCACATGCTTGCATGGCAATCACTGCTTCAATCGACATAGGCATGTAGATGATCACACGATCACCTTTGCCAATCCCTCTAGACTTGAGTCCATTGGCAGCTTGGCAAGTCTTTTGGTGCAACTTTTGGTAACTTACCTTAGTAACGATTCCATCATCCGATTCAAAAATGATCGCTGTTTTGTTACCTTGTTGCTTAAGATGACGATCTAAGCAGTTATAAGAGGCATTGAGTTTGCCATCGCTAAACCACTTAAAAAATGGGGGTGTTGACTCGTCTAAGATTTGAGTAAACGGTTCTTTCCAAGTTATATGTTGCTTTGCCAGCTGGGCCCAGAAACCGGTGTAATCATCTGTAGCCATCTGGCAAAGCGCTTGGTAAGCAGGCATTCCAGATATATTTGCGTTGTTCATGAGCGCTTGAGAGGGCGGGAATATGCGCGACTCGTGTAAAACAGACTCAATTGTTCCAGAGGTCGGTTTGGTCATGGAGCTCTCCATAATGTTATTAAATAAGTTGTTGATAATATATTGATAATTTATTTATTAATTTTATTATTTATTATTTATTATTTATT
>Ga0114971_10000030_pt1 | contig 74615 bp, 68 predicted proteins | sample M_140625_MF_Meta_FD_87320 | JGI IMG/M metagenome (GOLD analysis project Ga0114971, IMG submission 87320) | Freshwater microbial communities from Lake Montjoie, Canada to study carbon cycling - M_140625_MF_MetaG | ecosystem: Environmental > Aquatic > Freshwater > Lake | place: Lake Montjoie... | reverse complement strand
TCGAAGACCACGAACTGTTTCATTGCTGTGATGGAATTTTCTTGATTGAAGAACCGCTCTTCTTTTCACAATATAAATTCCACAAGAAAAAAATAATCTTGCATCGCGCAAGCATGAAGGCTTTTTTGGAAGAACAACAAAATGCCTCTTCCACTTGGAAATACATTTCACACGACGAAGCTTCTTCCCTTCAAATTGAAAATAAATTGAAGTCTTTGGAAGCGACGGAATTGATGTGGATCGACACGGTCGACTTCAACCTAGAAAAAAAAATACATAGTTGGGCAAGAAATCTCGGCGCGAAAGAACTTCGATTCGAATCTCCGAATTTCTATAATTCGGAAGAAGAGCTTTGCGATTATTTCAGCAAGAAAAAATTCTTCTTGAACGATTTCTACATTCACGAAAGAAAGAAGCGTCAGGTGCTTTTAGAGCACTCTGGAGAGCCTGTTGGCGGAAAGTGGACCTTCGACACAGAGAACAGAGCGAAAGCGCCGAAAGGAATGGCGTTTCCAAAACCATTTGTTTCAACACCGAATGATTTCGTGATTGAAGCGACAGCGTATACGGAAGCGCACTTTGGTGATCACGTTGGAACAGCTGAAGACTTCAACTACGCCGTTACTCGCAAAGAAGCGAAAGCCGCTTTGCACTATTTCATTCAACATAAAATAAACGAATACGGAACGTACCAAGATGCCATTGTGCCGAAAGAAGCGTGGCTCTTTCATTCCATCATTTCTCCGTATTTAAACATTGGCCTTCTTACTCCGCAAGAATGCGTTCAAGCGGCGTTGGATTCGAATGCCGGGATGAATAATGTGGAAGGATTCGTCCGTCAGATTTTGGGATGGCGCGAATTCATCCGTGCCGTATATGTGTTGAAGGGCGTGCAAGAGCGCACTTCGAATTTTCTTCAACACGACAGAAAATTACCGAATGGATTTTGGGATGCAAGTACTGGTATTCGTCCGATTGACGATTGCTTGGAAGGGCTTCTCAAGAATGCGTATTCGCACCACATCGAACGCTTGATGATCTTAGGCAATTTCATGTTGCTGAGTGAAGTTCATCCGCATGAAGTGCACGAGTGGTTCATGACTTTTTACATAGATGCCTATGATTGGGTTATGGTTCCGAATGTATATGGAATGTCGCAATTCGCAGATGGCGGACTCATGAGCACGAAGCCGTATATGAGTGGTTCAAATTATATTTATAAAATGAGCAATTACAAAAAGGGCGAGCCGTGGGAAAAAATCTGGGATGCTCTTTTTTGGAATTTCATTGAGCGGAATACGCCCTTTCTCGCGCGGAACTATCGCTTGAGTATGATGGTGGCTTTGCTAAACAAAATGGACGAGCAAAAAAAACAAGGGCACATGGCCCTTGCTCAATCTTTTTTGAATAAAGAAGCTTAAGATCCGCAGTAAAGACAGCCTTCGTCAGCGTCTTCCATTTGGCCCGCGCCGTTTACTTGGCGCTTCACTTCGTTTTCTACATCTGCTTCAGACCAGGTAGGGTTTACCGCCTTAATGCGTGCTTTTAAGAATAAGTATTCGTTCGATTCCATAGGTGTGTTTTTTGGTAAGAGGAAGTTACAAAGGTGAATATGAAGCCCACATTAAGTCGAATTGACTTACTAACAGGTGCCGGTTCACGGACATCTAACGGCTGATTATCAGTGAAAAAACCCGTGGATAATCCTTTATGGAAATAAAATACCTGCCATTTGGTAAGTCGGAAACATCGAAGTCTGAATTGCTCCGAATGCGAGACTTCAAAACCACCTTTCCCTCGCTATTCCTCATTTCCAACCACAAGGAATTGTTCGGAGATTGAATGTGAACGGTGTCTTTGGCCGGATTGGGATAGATGCGAATTTCCGAATACTCGGAATCAATGTTGTTTCCCGAAAGGTATTCTCCGAGAACAGGCGTCAAATCGAATTTGTGCAACTTCTGCTGATTGGTAATAAAACTTTGGCTAAAGTATTCATTGGTGAGATACACGTCTATTCCGTTGGTGGTTGAAATGCCTTCCACCTGGTGAAAATTCAGAGACGGATTTATTTTTTGTTGGAAGGAAGAGAAGAAATCGGTTCCTTCAAAGTCGAATAAGAGATACATGAACGGTTGCAACAACGAAGAATATCCCGAAAGGATAATGAGTCTCTTGTTTGGAAGATAAGTTGCTCCGGTTATTAATCCGTCTACATCTGAAGAGTCTTTTCGATGTGCCAAATAATTCCCTGGAATCTTAGGTAAACTGTAACAAACTGTGGTTTGATTGTCCCAATTCTTGGTGAAGAGAAATAGGCTGTCGCTTCCCGCTATAAACGCCTCGCAATCGAAGGCTGTGTTTTGGTTGGAAGGAGTGAAGTCTGTTTGATCTTCGTAAGCAAAAGCAATGGTATCTATTGCAGGCGTGCCTTCGAGAAGAGAGGATTTTTCAATTCGAAGAATATGAAGATCTGTTCTATTTCCGGCGTTATTTCCAAAATCGCCGACGTACAAATACAAACTGTCTTGGGTAATTTCTTCCCAATCTAAATTGGAAGTTCCTGTTAGCGCATAGGTCTGAAGAATTGCACCATTCAAGGTGTCGATTACATACAAATACTCGTCTGAATTATCGTTTTGAGTAAGAAGCCCTTGCTGAAAATGAGTGATACCAGAGGTTTCCAAAAGTTCAGAAGGTAACTGCACAGAATAAACTGGTGCCAAAGTAACTGTTGGAAGATTGGGCTGCGCGACTACTACCCCAAAAATACTTTGCAATAAGAATATGAGAAAGATTCTCGCAGCAGACTTCATTAATCAAAGTTAAGTTAAAAGCATTTGTGTACATTGTAACAATAAATAGAATAACATGAAACGCATTGAATCGTTTGAAGAATATAAATTAGTCTATGCCGAAAGTATTTCAAACCCCAATAAATTCTGGGGTGAAATAGCGGAATCTTTTTCATGGAAAAAGAAATGGGATACAGTTTTATCTGGAACTTTCGCCGATGCCAAAACCCGTTGGTTCGACGGAGGTGAATTGAACATTACTGAGAATTTATTGGACAGACACCTTGCTGAAAAAGGAAATGAAGTTGCGCTCATTTGGGAACCGAATGAACGTTCGGTTCAGGCGCGTTCATTCACGTATACTGAACTTCATAAAGAAGTATGTATTGCTGCTGAAATGCTTCGCACGATGGGCGTTCAAAAAGGAGATCGCGTTTGCATATACATGAGCATGGTGCCGGAGTTGGTGTTCAGTGTGCTCGCTTGCGCGCGCATTGGAGCGGTGCATTCTGTTATTTTCGGCGGATTTAGCGCGCGCAGTATTGCAGATCGCGTAGACGATGCTGAAGCCGATTTCGTGATAACCATGGACGGTGGACTTCGCGGAAACAAGACTATTCCATTAAAATCAGTGGTGGATGAAGCATTGACTTCAACCAGAAAAATAAAAAATGTTTTGGTCTTCAACTACCTCAACCTTCCAACCGAAAAAAAAGAAATAGATATCGATTGGAATGAATTGAAAGCGGAAGTTGTTTCAGCCAATAATTATATCAAAGCCGGAGAGACGCTTCAATCGGAAGATCCTTTGTTCATCTTGTATACGAGCGGTTCCACAGGTAAGCCGAAAGGCGTTGTGCACAGCACAGCCGGATATATGGTTTGGACGGCCTATACTTTTCTGAACGTGTTTCAATACGAAAAAGGCGACATTCATTTTTGTACTGCCGATATTGGATGGGTTACAGGACACAGCTATTTGATCTACGGACCCTTGCTGAACGGTGCAACTTCATTGATGTTTGAGGGCATTCCTACTTATCCGGATGCTGGAAGATTTTGGGACATTGTATCCAAACACAAGGTGAGTATTTTCTATACTGCTCCAACGGCCATTCGCAGTTTAATGTCAGCCGGAGATGAGTTTTTAGAAGGAAAAGATTTGTCTTCTCTGCGCATACTTGGAAGCGTTGGAGAGCCCATTAACGAAGAAGCTTGGAATTGGTACAACGAAAAAATTGGAAAAGGAAACTGTCCGGTTGTAGATACCTTCTGGCAAACGGAAACAGGAGGTGTGATGATTTCAAGTTTGGCGGGGGTTACTCCATCGAAGCCTGTATTCGCGACATTGCCTATGCCGGGGGTTCTTCCGGTTTTATTAGACGATATAGGGAATGAAATTCTGGAAAACGATTTAACTGGAAGCCTGTGTTTCAAACAGTCGTGGCCTTCTATGATTCGCACCACGTATGGCGATCACGAACGCTGTATTTTGAATTACTTCAGTACCTACAAAAATTATTACTTCACTGGAGACGGTGCTTATAGAGATGCGAATGGCATGTACCGTTTGGCTGGTAGAGTGGATGATGTGTTGAATGTAAGCGGTCACCGCATTGGAACTGCGGAAGTGGAGAACGCCATTAATCATACATCTGGTGTTATTGAAAGTGCTGTGGTTGGGTATCCGCATGACATCAAAGGGCAAGGGATCTTCGCGTTTGTTATCTGTAATCCGCACCATCATTTAGAAGATCAAGAACAAATTCATGCGATAACGAAAACAGTAAGTGAGCAGATTGGAGCGATAGCGAAGCCGGATAAAATTATCCTTGTGAGTGGGCTTCCGAAAACGAGAAGTGGAAAGATTATGCGTCGAATTTTAAGGAAAATTGCGGAAGGGGAATTCGATGCCATTGGCGATACGACTACATTACTTGACCCAAGCGTTGTTCAAGAAATTATTGACAAAGCAAAATAATTTTTTGCCTTTTTTATTTTTCTTCGTAATTTCACTTCATGAGGCGGAGGATTTTTTCTACAGATAAAAAGATCAGTTCTTTCTTAATTATCGGTGCACTTATTCCGAGTTCGGGATTGTTTGTCGTGAACAGTCTTTTTGCAAGTTCTGGCAGTCACAGCGAATTACTTGTCCTTTATTTTCAATCAGTTTTAGCCGTTGTTTTCGGAGCTATCTTTTTTGCGCCGGCATGGGGCCGCATGCCTTTGAAAACGGAAGGTGAGCTCATTCCATATCGATTTATTGGAAAAGGCGTCGTTTCGCTATCAAGGTTTAGAGGGCTTTATTTAGGATTCCTTATCCTGCCATTGGCTATAGCTGTTAGTATTCAGCCGTTATCTGAATATCTCTTTCCTGATTCAAGTAGCCAGCATAAATTTACTGTTTTCACTTTGGTTGTTTTGTCCGTTAATGTGTTTTTCAATACACTGTACAACCGAATTCGTATAGACGCAATCCTTGGATATTTGACATTTACTGTCGCCATTTTCTATTTAGTTGTGCAACTCACAACCGGAACTGGTTATTCCGCTCCCCCTGAAAATCATTTAACTGCATGGGCAGACCATTTAAATCTCAAAACCATTCTGTTCTCTATAACCTTGCTTTGGTGGTTCGCTACCATTGTGGATTTACCAGACATGAGAGGGCAGCTACTATTGACGCTTAAAAACGGAAATGAATCGAGAAGAAATATGATTTTTTCCTTTCTCATAGCGTATTTCATTCAAGGAATTCTCCTCACCTTTCCTTTGATGTATCATTCAACAACCGATTGGAGTTGGATTAACAGTTTGTTTATTGCATTTCTAATTTTGAATGCCTTTCAGGCTATGTTCAGCGCGAACCACTGGGGTGCTAGCTTGATTTATTCAGGAGTCATACGTCCCATGATATCCAATGACTACAATGAAAAGGCGTATGGCTTTGGAATCATGCTCCTCGCGATAGGAATATCCGCTCTTTGGTTACTTGTTGGAAAAACAACCGCGGAACTATTCGCTACCATTTTTCTCTTTACCGCGGGCGTAGGACCTGTGTTTATTGCGCGTTGGTTGTGGTCGAAGGTGAATGCACAAACAGTTCTTTCCGCAATGGTTGGAGCTCCTATTATTTGGATCTTTTGGTTGTTGTTGAAACAAACTTCTGCCTATCCCTTTTTAACGACAGCACTCGGCATTTCCGAAACCTTTATAGATATTTTAATTCCAGGCGTGCTGAATACGCTTGTGTGGTTATCAACGCTTGTCCTTACACAAAACAAAGAGGAGGAACTACATGCCAAGCAATGGATTCAGGAAGTAGGAATATTGAATGAATTTAAAAGTGGCAAAAACTGGCTGCTCTTTATTGGGTTGTCTATACTTTCAGGATTGATTTTGTTTGGGCCTTCACTATTATTCAAATAGAACAATCAAAAAACGGCTCTAGCCGAGTTCAAAGGTCTTAGCTTATAAAATGAGTGAATAGACATCTCATTGTTAATAACTATTAGTTTAAATAGTTCATTTATAATAGGTATTTGATAAATTTACACAAACAATAAAACAATAAAAATGAAAAAACTAGTTAAATTCGCTTTCGTGGCAACTATACTTTTTGCCGCTCAATCCTCTTTTGCTCAAGTGTCCGTTTCAGCAGGAGTTGGCCTGTTTAAATTCGATGATTTCGACGGTGAAATTGGACCTCAAGTAGCTGTAAATTTTAATGTGTCGGAGAAACTTCGAATTGGAGCCAATCTCGGTTACTACACGCATTCGGAAACATTTGCTGGAGAGAAATATTCTTCAATCAGTATGCCGGTGGCCTTATCTAGTGAATATTCTTTCTCTACCGAGAAAATCTCTCCTTACGTGGGTCTAGATTTAGGAATTTACAAATTTGGTGCTAGGAGTGCTGGAACTACTGAAATGAGCGATTCTTTCTTAAACTTTGCTTCAAAGGCAGGAGTAAATATCGGATTGTCTGATTCATTTGGCTTGAATGTTCATGCTAAGTACCACCTTTTAAAGTACGAAGACTATTCAACTAACGCAATTAGTATCAATTTAGGAGTTGTTAAGACTTTCTAAAAGAAAATAAAGACAACAAAAAAGAGCCTTCGTAATGAAGGCTCTTTTTTTTGATTAGCCATCGATTGCACTGAACAATCATAAAGCGGAGAGAGAGGGATTCGAACCCTCGGTACCTTTCAATACACACGCTTTCCAAGCGTGCTCGATCGACCACTCTGACATCTCTCCTCAAAAAATTTGAATTGCAAATATAGGTGAATTGAAATAAATGATTATATTTGCCCCCCGCTTTGGTGCCATAGCTCAGTTGGTAGAGCAAAGGACTGAAAATCCTTGTGTCCCAGGTTCGAATCCCGGTGGCACCACAGAAGAAAAACCCATTCAAATTGAGTGGGTTTTTTTATTTAATGACCGCTTCGTTGAAATTGGAATTTTGGAGTAACAGGCGATTGTACAATTCGACTCCTTGTTGATTCAAATGCGAAATGTCGGCGAACTCACTTACACCGAAGCCTTCGGTGTAATAAGTAAGATCTATATACTCAAGGCCAAGTTTTTGAATCAACAGATTGAATCGCGCTAGAAACTTATCGTGATAATTGTGAAGTCCTGGGCAGGCTGGTAATGGATGACTGCATAAAACAATGCGCTTATCGTCGGCTTGCATTTGCTTCACCATCTTCTCGAAAGCCAAGAACATTTCTTCGTTCGCATCGAAGACCGAATCATTCAAGGATTCAACTGCATAAAGGATTCCCTTCTTTTCGCAAAAGCCGTTTTTAATGTAATCGTTGTTCGGAGCTTCGTCCATTGGATTCAGACTCGCTATGCGCACCGCCATAGCATTCAAGGTATACATCTTAAATTCTTGTTGAACCAATGCAACAGCAGCCTCATTCGTTGGCACATTCTGAATCAAGCGCATGTTACTTTCAGTTCCCTCTAACTCAAATACTGGATCGTAAATGTCCAGAATGAAAAAATCGGTTCTGTTCCTTAAATATTCAGTGTACAACACAAACGAGCCCTTCGCATTCTGAGCGCTCGTTCCCGCATTGAACAGACTAATTCCCGATTGCTCGAATATACGCGGATCATAACCTCTGTAGGCATGCGAAGAACCTAAAACTATTGCATCATATTTCGTTGGGTTGGAAGTTAAATCACGCATCATCTGCATCTCTTGTCCTCCGTTGCGCTGCATATTCGGAATGAAATAAGATGACATTCTTCGATCTATCAATTGAACATTCGAAAAAATTAAAATCACTCCAGCGTATATCAAACACGCTGCAAGCAAGACCTTCAAACTATTTCGAACCATCAATTTCATTAAAACTGAAAATATATAAAATCAACTTTTCCCCACTGACCAAACAATGCCAAGCTCGCCAATAAGACTGCGAACAACCACATTTTCTGATTGGCACTTATTGCGCGCGTTCCGAACACAACCTCTGTCACCCTTCGATCTATAAAAACAAAAACCAACAGCAGAAGAATCTTTCCCATGATAACCGCTCCGTTCAGCGGAACAAAAACCGAAGGCAGAAATCCGGGTTGAGATTGAAACGTTACTATTCCTTTGACAATGGATATTGCTTGATCAAACGAACTTGATCGGAAAAATATCCAGAGGAACGAAACTCCCGCAAATGTTAATACTGTTCCAAACCACACTTTCAATTTCCCTTCCCACCGAACGTTCATTCGGTTTTCAAGAACCAACCAAAGTCCGTGAGCCATTCCCCAAACCACAAATGTCCAGTTTGCTCCGTGCCACAATCCACTAATAGCAAAGACTATAAATAAATTCAACGAAGTCCTTGCCGCTCCCTTTCTATTTCCACCTAAAGGAATGTAAACGTAATCTCTGAACCACGTTGAAAGAGAGATGTGCCACTTCGACCAAAACATTCCTACCCCCGTTGAGCGGTAAGGTAATTTGAAATTCTCCATCAATCGAAATCCCATTACGCGAGCGGTTCCAATAGCAATGTCACTGTACCCACCGAAATCGCAATAAATCTGAAAGCTGAAGAACACAACCGCTATAGCCAAATACATCCACGAAACCGCGCCAACATGCTCATAAACGGGCGATACAAATTGCGCGAGGTTATCTGCAATAACCACCTTCTTGAACATTCCCCAAACTATTCGCTGCATGCCTTTCGATACGTCTAAATAATTCATCGAATGCTTCTCACGAAATTGATGCAATACATTTTGCGGACGTTCAATAGGCCCTGCAACCAGCTGTGGATAGAACATTACATAGAGAGAGTATATTCCGAAATGCTTCTCGGCCTTTTGATTTCCTCTATAAACTTCCACCACATAACTTAAACTCTGAAAGGTGTGGAATGAAAGTCCAATGGGAAGAAGAATACTCAATGTATTCACCGAATAATTCCAGCCGATTAACTGTGCAATACCGTTAAAATTTCCAATGAAAAAATTGTAATATTTGAAGATCGCTAAAATCAATATCGTGCTGATGATGCTCCCGATGAGCCATCGCCTTGCCCTTGGTTTCGAGCTTCTTTCAATTTGAATGGCTGCAACGTAATCAACTAAGATGGTAGCCAACAAAATGAAAATGTACGCCGGCACAAAAAACATGTAAAACACACAGCTCGCTATCAAAAGCATGAGCCAACGCCACTGATGCGGCAAGAGAAAATACAATGCCGTTACAATCGGAAAGAACAAAAAGAATTCAATGGAATTGAACAGCATTTTATTTTTTGTGTTGAAGAGTTTGTTGAATGCTCTCCCACAGCAACTCCGCCGCCTTTTCCCAGGTGTAATTATGTTCTTTCGACACTACATTCCGCTGACCGTCGTTAATTTTCACAATGGCTTCAGCAATTTCAGCGACTTCCAGAGGATTGACAAAAAAAGCGGATCCGTTTGAAACCTCTTCCATCACTGTTCCTTTGGAAGCAACTACCGGAACTCCGCACGCTTCCGCTTCAATCAGCGGAATTCCGAATCCTTCGTAGAGACTTGGAAAAATAAGCCCTTCCGCTGCCGACATCAACACTGGAAGATCGGCAGTGTGCACATGTCCTAAAAACCGAATGTTCGTTCGGTCATTGATTTTAGCTAGTGCAGTATCCAGTTCAGGATAGTTCCAGAATTTATTTCCAGCAATAAGAAGACAGGATTCTACTCCTTTTTCAACAGCCGCATTGAAAGCTTCAACCACGCGATGTACATTCTTCCTTGGGTGCAGGGCGCCAACCAACAAAAAGTATTTCTTCCCTTGAGAAAATTTATCTCGAATGACCCCTTTTTCATGTTCTTCAACAGGAGAAAACGCATGGTCTATTCCGTTACAAAGCACGTCTATACTACTTTCCGGAATATTGAAAGTTGTTGCAATATCTCTTCTGCTAAATTCACTCACCGTTGCAATGCGTGTGCTCAACTTCACAAAATCAGGCGTTCTCTCATTCCAATACTTCGCGTATCGCTTCGGCATAAACTCTGGGAAATGAACGAAATTAATATCATGTATAACGGTGAGCTGCGGTATTGGACATCTTCTAGACGCATGCGCATCCGGAGAAATAAAAATGTCCGCTTTTATTCTTTTCAACTTAAACGGAACGCTGTAATCGAACCACCAATCAAATAACCAAGGTCTGCGTGCAGGAGGAAATATACGTTGCTGAAAAACATTTTTTTCGAATTGCCAATGATCGTTTTTCTTCCGATCGCTTAACAAATGAAATTCATGCTCGGGAAATCGTTGCGACAATCGCTTTATCGTTTCAAACGTGAATCGGCCAATGCCTTCCAGCTTTCGTGGAATAAGCAAGCGGGTATTAATGGCAATGCGCACCCAGGGAGAAAATTAAAGCAGTTGTGAAACGATCTTCTCTACCGAATAGCCATCTGCTTCTGCCTTGTAGTTGCGTACAATACGGTGACGAAGAATAGGCAACGCAACGGCTTTCACGTCTTCAATATCTGGACTGTACTTGCCATTCAGTGCGGCATTCACCTTCGCACCAACAATTAAAAATTGGGAAGCACGAGGACCAGCGCCCCAACTTAAATATTGATTCGCCAATGGATCGGCATTCTCTCTGTTTGGACGTGTCTTCGCAACCAAGCGCACAGCATACTCAATAACATTATCTGGCACAGGCATCTTACGAATCAGTTGCTGATAGAACTGAATTTCTTCCGAAGAAATAACTGGAGAAAGTGTTTGTGTAAAACCTGAAGTCGTTTGTTTCACAATAACGAGCTCTTCAGCTAAAGTTGGATAATCGACCCAAATGTTAAACATGAAACGATCTAATTGCGCTTCGGGCAATGGATACGTTCCTTCTTGTTCAATGGGGTTTTGTGTAGCCAAAACAAAAAACGGAGAAGGCAATACATGCGTTACACCGCCGGTAGTTACTCGACGTTCTTGCATAGCTTCCAACAAAGCACTTTGCGTTTTGGGCGGAGTTCGGTTAATCTCATCGGCCAAAATAATGTTTGAAAACAATGGGCCTTTGATGAATTTAAACTGACGCGATTCATCTAAAATTTCAGAACCAATGATATCGCTCGGCATTAAATCGGGCGTGAATTGAATGCGATTGAAAGACAGGCCTAGGACTTGCGAAAGCGTGTTTACCAAAAGTGTTTTCGCCAATCCGGGAACACCAATCAACAGGCAGTGACCATTTCCCAAAATAGAAATAATAACGTCGCGCACCGCCTCGTCCTGCCCAACCATTACCTTTTGAATCTCGAATTTCAGTGCGTTGTATTTTTCTTTCAACGCATCTAACGCCTCTACATCTGATGTAAATTTGGTCATGGTATTATTTTTTATTCCAGTTGAATTGAAACGTGCAGTCCTTAAACTGATCGTCCATGAATGAGTAATTTTTCTTAAGTGCTTTTCCTACCCAAACGTCGGTTGCATTCTGACGCTCGATACTTTCAGTTTTCGCCTGAAACAATTCATAGTCTTGTTCCATGTTCGCTCTGTGAGCAGAAAGACGTGCGTCTAGCTGATATATCACGTAGGCGTCTTTTCCGTTCGGTTGCTTCGCCAATTGCGGTTCACACAATTCTCCTTCCTTCAATTTAGATAATGTTAAATTCAATTCTGCAGTCAATGTTGAAACGTCGTGACGAGTGCCCCCCGTTTGCATATTCATAATTTTTCCTGCTTGATTCTTCGTCTCTTCGTCTGTGCTGAAACGCGCTGCTGCTGCATTGAAAGAAATCTTTTTCGACTTCAATTCACTGTAGACCGAATCTATTTGTGCCTTGCAGCGATTAAAATCTTCGTCCTTAATTTTCGGAGACATTAAGATGTGACAAGCTCTGTAATATTCACCGCGCTTTTCTACCACTTTCACAAAGTGATATCCGTACGTTGATTTGAATACCGGAGAATAATTTCCTTCATCTGTTGTGAAAACAGCCGACTCATATTCAGGAACGAAACTTCCTTTTTTTATCATGTCGTAACAACCACCTTTGAACTTCGAGCCCGGATCTTCACTGTGACGGCGGGCTTGAATGGTCATGCTCGTTCTTCCCGAAGCAATGTCGTTTCGAACACTGTCGAGGAAGTGAATCACTTGCTGGTTTTCACTTTCGGGAATCAGTGGAGCAATAACTATTTGTGAATATTGAACTTGTTCTCCAATAAGTGGAAGCGAATCTTCAGGAAGAGACTGGTAATATTTCAAGACTTGTGAAGGAGTGATTTTCACGTTTTTTGTGATTTCGTCTTGCTTCTTTTGAGTAAGCAATTGATCGCGAATCATCTCGAAAAAATCTACTTTCAGCTGTGAAATAGGTTTGCCGTAATACGTTTCAAACTGCTCCACACTGCCGAGCATTTCAATGAAATATGTAATTCTTTTTTCAACCTGTGCGTTTACTTCCCCGTCTGTAACTTCAACACTGTCGACTTTTGCTTGGTGCAACAAAAGCTTTTGATACATCAAATTTTCAAAAATCGAACATTCCTTTTCAGCAGGAAGTTGTGACTTCCCTTGCGTTAATTCGAATTTAGCATTTTCAAAATCTGAAAGAAGAACAACTTCAGCGCCAACACCTCCAATAATTTTATCTATGGTTTTTCCGGGCTGCGCCCATGAAAGGAAAGACAGCATCGCAAAAACCAACCCCAAAAAACCTTTTTTCATTCGCTTATTGTTCTAATTTACCTTCAGATTTTGCCTGATCGTAAAGTCCATTTTTCATTTTCTGCAAGAGCTCTTGCTTTCGTATGTTCAGCAAGATACTTGCAATATTGCTTCGAACCATTTCCAGTGGCGACGAATCGCCTGGCAGAAGGTAAGAACCAATTTTCACCCAAATTATTTCACCATTGAAATTAATCTGTTGTGTTGAAGTGGCCTGAGTAATAAACTGCGAACGGTCTGCTATTGCTAATGGTATTAGCTGTGCAAATTGTTCCCAATTGACGTAGGTGGAATAGTTGTAATAATGTTTCGCTCCAACCTGAACACAAAAAGCTTCCCATGTTGGAATGTCGTCAGACGCAAAAGCGGTTGTCATATTCTTAACGTCTTTTGATTTTTCTGGAAGAGAGCAAAATTTAAGTTGAATGAAATGCTCATTCACTTTCATCGAACTCTTATTGGCCTCGTAATACGTTTGAATTTGTTCGTTTGTAACGACGGTATCCATATTCTTTTTAATCCAATCTTGCTCGTATGAATAGATGAGTAGCGACTTCCTGTAGTCTTCTATTCTTCTCTCCACCGCAAGCTTTTCTTCATCGGAAATTTTCTCGGCTTCTTGAAGCACCAACGCATCTTTCAACCAAGACTGAATAATTTCTTGCGCGAGTGCGGTCGAATCTTCCGCTGAAATATTGTTTGGAATTCGCTCACGCAATTCCTCCATCGTCAATACTGCATCTCCCAAATGCGCAACGGCATCTGAAGTTGAATTACCGCAACTACTTGCGAGTGCGACACAAAGAGCTGCTATTAAAAAATGTGCAGCCTTCATGTTTACTTCGCTATAGAGTGAAGAACTTCTGTGTTAACCTTGTACGAGTGTGTCTTGCGTAATTCTTCCACCCACATTTTGTCTAGGAAGTTTTGATATTCTGAAGTCACAAGTCCGCGAGATTCAGATAATTTCTTTGGAGATTTGTTCAACAACTCTTCAATATCAACAACCATCACCTGTCCGTTCATTGGAAAGTTCACGCTTAATCCTTCCGTCCACTTAATTTTTCCTAACACTTCGCGATCTTCACGAGCGAACAATCCACCTTCAGTTTGAAGGTTCAACTGTGTGCCTTGATTCAATTCTGCAGCAGCTTCAGAAGGCGATTTTCCAGACTCAAGCATCTTGCGAAGTTTGTTCGCAATCTCGTCATTGGCGCAGGTGTAAATAACTACTTCTGCGCGGTCTGGCCACATGAAGCTCGCCTTGTTTGCTTCGAAATAAGAATTCAATCCAACGGTATCTTTCACGGCTTTCGACCACACCAATTGGTCGGTCAATTCAAACAACAAAATACCTTCTCGGTATTCCTTCATTAACAAACGGAACGCTGGGTACTTGGCTTCCAAGTGCGCGTCTTCTTCACGCATTAATTTGTCTTCCGCAAACATTTTCGCTTCGTGCTTCACGTAGTCAACTGGATTCAAATTCGTGTTTGCACCTTTACGCGTAATCATGGTTTGATAGAAATCGTTCACGGTGTATTTCGTTCCAGAAACTTCACAGAAAACTTTTTTCAATAAGCCTTTACTCGCTTTCAACTGACCCACATAAGTGCTGCTATCGGCCTTTGACGCAAGCTTGTTGATGTACTTCTGGTTATAAACGAAGTTGTATTCTTTTCCAATTTTCGAAAGGAATGAGTTCTTTGTTTTTTCAGCGCGAGCATCTTTCGAAACTTTTGCTTTGATGTCTTTCGACATAGACTCGAAAGAAGCCAATGGCTTATAAGCTAAACGCTTCACAATGTGCCAACCGTAAGAAGTCTTAAACGGACGAGACACGTCGCCGTCTGCTTTCATTGCATAAGACGCTTCTTCGAATTCAGAAACCATTTTGTTCGTTCCGAACCAAGGAAGTTCTCCGCCTTTGTTCTTCGTCGTAACATCTTCACTGTATAATGCACATAATTCTTGGAAGGTTTGTTTTCCTTCTAACGCTTTTTGATAAATCTCGTTAATTTTCGCTTCTGCGGCAGGATCATTTGCATCTTCTTTATTTGGCTTCACCATGATGTGTGCAACGTGAATTTCTCCGCGTGCAGGACGGCGTCCGGTTACCTTCAACAAGTGATACCCGTATTGGGTGCGGACAGGCATGGTGACTTCTCCAATCTTAGTGTTGTATGCAACGAATTCAAACGGATAAACCATTTGGAAAGCGGTGAAATAACCCAAGTCACCGTTGTTTTTTTCTACTGATTTGTCGGTGCTGTATTTCTTAGCAGCAGCCTCGAATGATTCTCCAGCAAGAATCTTCTTGCGGATATCCATGATCTTGTTGTAGGCCTTCAAGGTATCGGCAGCCAAGACATTCGGCTTGCATTCTATAAGTAAGTGGCTTGCACGAACTTCTTCTTGCAAGTGCGCATAGGCCTCTTGCATAAGTTCGTCTAATTTCTCCTGATCTGTTAAATACGGACGAGCCAATTGTGCGCGATATCCTTGCAATTCATATTTGAATTTACTCACCGTGTCCAGGCCAGCGGCTTTCGCAGCGTGAACTTTCAATTTAAAGTTGATGAATAGCTCCATGTATTCATCAAGTGAAACTTTTGTAACAACCGAATCGCGGTTGTTCTTTCTAAAAATGTTTTCAAACTCTTCCAACGAAACATCTTCTCCGTCTACACTAAGAACTGCGGGAGAGTTAGCAGGGGCCTTTTGTATGGGTTGCGCATTCGCGCTGAACAACGCTGCGCAAGTGAGCACAACACTTAAAAGTAGAACTTTTGTAAAACGCATAAGACTTGAATTAAACATGATTATTTATAACTGTAATTTGGTGCTTCTCTTGTAATAAGAACGTCGTGCGGATGACTCTCTTTGATTCCCGCATTTGTAATTCTGATAAATTTAGCTTCTTGAAGTTGTTCAATGTTGGCCGCTCCGCAGTATCCCATACCGGCTCTAAGTCCGCCAATGATTTGGTGCATTACTTCCATTACTGAACCTTTGAAAGGTACGCGTCCAGAAATTCCTTCCGGCACTAATTTTTTAATATCGTCTTCCGCATCTTGAAAGTAACGATCTTTTGAGCCGTGCTGCATGGCTTCCAAAGAACCCATTCCGCGGTATGACTTGAATTTTCTTCCTTCGTAAATAATGGTTTCTCCTGGAGACTCTTCCGTTCCAGCGAGCATAGAACCAATCATAATGGTTGAAGCTCCGCCAGCAATTGCTTTTGCAATATCACCTGTATATCGAATTCCGCCGTCTGCAATGATTGGCACGCCTGTTCCTTTTAACGCTTCAGCAACGTCGATCACAGCAGTTAATTGCGGAACACCCACACCTGCGATTACACGCGTGGTACAAATTGAACCTGGTCCAATTCCAACCTTCACCCCATCGGCACCCGCTTCTACCAAAGCTTTCGCAGCGGCGCCGGTTGCAATATTTCCAACAATAACATCAATTTTATCTCCGAAAGCAGCCTTCACTTTTTTCAACGTTTCAATCACACCCTTCGAATGTCCGTGAGCCGTATCAATAACCACAGCGTCTACTCCAGCTTTCACCAGGGCTTCAACGCGTTCCAAGGTGTCGGCGGTAACACCAACAGCTGCAGCGCAACGCAAACGCCCGAAGTTGTCTTTGCAGGCATTCGGATATCGGTGCAATTTCAAAATGTCCTTGTATGTGATGAGTCCCATTAATTTTCCGTCGGCGGAAACAACAGGAAGTTTTTCAATTTTCTTTTCTTGAAGAATAGATTCCGCGGTAGCTAGGTCTTTAGGCTTATCGGTTGTAACAAGGTTTTCGCTTGTCATGACTTCACGAATAGGTTTCTCGTAATTTTTTTCGAATCGAAGATCACGATTGGTAACAATTCCCTTCAATATACCATCTGCATCTACCACTGGAATGCCACCGATTTTATGTTCGGACATGATAGCGAAGGCATCTCCAACATTTGCTGTTTCGTGAAGGGTAATGGGGTCTTGAATCATTCCGCTTTCGCTTCGCTTCACTTTTCTAACTTCCGCTGCCTGTGCGGCAATGGTCATATTCTTGTGAATAACAGCAATACCTCCTGCTCGCGCCATGGCAATGGCCATAGAGCTTTCGGAAACTGTATCCATTGCAGCTGATGCAACGGGGGTATGTAAGGTTATGTTTTTTGTGAATTGTGAAGAAATATTCACCTCACGAGGAAGAACCTCTGAATAGGCAGGAACGAGAAGCACATCGTCGTAGGTAAGACCTTCTCCTACAATTTTAGAATTGTTTGCGTACATACGTTTGAATTTTCGAATAAAATTCGGACAAATGTACGAAAATAAGGGGGAAAAGCCTCTAATGTTATTTTTATAAACTATCTAGTAACGCCGTCAATTCCGGATCGGAAATTCCTGTCATGACAACTATTGGCGTTGCATCGCTATTTACTGTTGTCTCTAAATAATAATGGAACAAATCTCCACTTGCGTTAACGGCAATAGCAACAATCTTAGCAAATGATCCAGAAGGAATACCCGAGATTATTCCACCACTCGATTGCAATACCGTCTTAGTGTCTGGCAGATAAGCGAAGAATAGGACATTCGACAAATCGTCTTCTTCCGAATCAAAAGTTATGCTGTACGTTCCGCTTGTTGTCACAGAACGATCGGCATTAATCCATCCTAGTTTTTCAATAAACGCAGTGTATCCAATCGTATCCACATCGAAAACTGGACTCTGCGTTTGAGTTATTCCCCACAATCCAAGGTCAGTGGTCCAATCCACTAAATCACCGTTTTCATTTCCGTAATAAACATTCATGTAATTCAGTGCAGGCGACGCATTCGGCATGCTCACTTTGAATGCGCAGGGCTGCGATAACGATAACTCTTGTCCGTCTTTTTCGGCTCTCAATCTAATTTCACCAGCGGTTTCTAACGGCATTCCTGCCGCAACCGTTGGCATGCGATAATAGATCATATCCTTTGGCGTGTATAACTCCACCAATTTCACCAAAAACGGGTAAGTCACAGCCCCACCACCTGGCAATTGAAGACAGTCAATACTTCCCCAAATGGTTGTTCCTTGGTTGCCAATAATTGGTCCCTCACCCGCAGTGTCAATGACAAACACTTGTTCGTCTTGCTTCTTAGAATCTAAATAGGCATTTGGAGATTCATAGGTGTTCAAATCGCGTTCAATGCGATCTCTAGAGCACGATGAAAACAATACGGTAGTAACGAGAACAATTAGCATTGTCGCTCTGGCAAAAAAATAAGTGTTTCTATTAATCATAAGCTGCGCATTTTTCTTTTTTTCCTTTGAATGAATTCTTGTTAAACATTAATCCCACGTGCAGCATACCCTCTTGGTGCCGCGTATTGTATCTCCATTCGACAAAAGGCTTTATTTTCTTCCCGAAAACCACACCCACGCCTATTTCAGCGTTCCAATTGTTAAGTCTTGCATCGTTCATATCAGAAGACTCATAGTTCATCCAACGATTGTATCCCAAATGAACCAATGTGTAGGATTGGATTTTTTTTCTTTTGAAGAATTTATATTGTGCAGATGCACCAAGTGTGAACTCATGAATTTTATTGGTTGGAAGGAAATACGAAAACTGCGGGCTGATTTGTATCTGCTTCTTTTCTCTGAAAATTGCCCGAGCACCTATTCCCAAACTCTCGGTTTGAAAATTATAGATACCGGAAAAACCCACTTCAGACTGAGCGAGAAGATTCGAAACGAAAAACATAGAAAAAAGAAAAGCGATAATCTTCATCTTGCTGAATATTTATTCCGAACGAAGTTAACTCAATAATTATTGTCGTAACATAAAGGGCGGTTCGAAAACCGCCCTTTCAAAGAAAATTTAATACCGGGTTAAACTACCCCTTGGTCTAACATAGCGTCGGCAACTTTAACGAAGCCTGCGATGTTTGCACCTTTCACGTAGTTAACATAGTCTCCGTCTGTACCATACTGAACACATGCAGCATGAATGCTCTTCATGATATTGTGAAGACGTTGGTCTACCTCTTGACGAGACCAGCTTAAACGAAGGCTGTTTTGAGACATTTCCAAACCAGAGGTTGCAACACCACCTGCGTTAGAGGCCTTTCCTGGAGCGAACATTAATTTGTTTGCGTCGAATACCGCAATTGCTTCTGGAGTTGAAGGCATGTTAGCACCTTCCGCCACTGCAACACAACCGTTAGCTACCAATGCTTTCGCATCGTCGCCATTCAATTCGTTTTGAGTAGCACATGGAAGAGCAATGTCGCACTTCACACCCCAAGGTGTTTTTCCAGCTACGAACTCACATCCGTATTTGGTTGCGTACTCTTGAATACGTCCGCGCTTCACGTTTTTCAATTCCATTAAGAAAGCAAGTTTCTCAGTATCGATTCCGTTCGCGTCGTAGATATATCCAGAAGAATCTGAAGCGGTAACCACTTTAGCACCTAGTTCAGTAGCTTTTTCAATAGCGTATTGCGCAACGTTTCCAGAACCTGAAACAACAACCGTTTTACCAGTGAAGTTCAATCCTTTTACTGCAAGCATTTCTTGAGCGAAGTATACAGTACCGTAACCAGTAGCTTCCGGACGAATCAATGATCCACCCCAGTTGCGACCTTTTCCGGTTAACACACCGGTAAATTCGTTACGAAGACGCTTGTATTGACCGAACATAAATCCGATCTCACGTCCACCTACTCCGATATCTCCAGCAGGAACGTCAGTATCAGGACCAATGTGGCGAGACAATTCGCTCATGAAGCTTTGACAAAAAGCCATAACCTCACGATCGCTCTTTCCTTTCGGATCGAAGTCTGATCCACCTTTACCTCCACCCATTGGAAGGGTGGTTAACGAATTTTTGAATACTTGTTCGAATCCTAAGAATTTCAAAACAGAAAGATTCACCGTTGGGTGAAAACGCAATCCGCCTTTGTAAGGTCCAATTGCACTGTTGAATTCTACGCGGTATCCGCGATTAACTTGAATTTCACCTTTATCATCTACCCATGGAACACGGAAGATTATTGTGCGTTCTGGTTCAACCATGCGTTCAAGGATTTTAGCCTCCTTGTATTTAGGATGGTTTTCCATGAACGGAATAATGGCTTCCGCCACCTCGTGAACTGCTTGAAGGAATTCAGGCTCGCTCGGGTTCATTGCCCGAACTTTCGACATAAAGGCGTCAATTTGCTCTTGATGTTTTTGTGACATGATTTTCAATTTTATGGGGGCGAAGATAGTGCTCTTAACCTTAGGTTGACAAAGGATGCCTAAAATTTCATTCGAAAATAGATTTAGCGTTTCTTTGCAGCCTATTCAAAAAGCTATGTGGGCAAAAATTGCTGCTTTTATTCTTCGCAACCGTATTCTACTCGGAGTTATTACGCTGGCAATCACTCTTTTTATGGGATGGGAAGCTCGGAACGTCCGTATGAGCTACAAGTTTACAGGGGTTCTGCCACAAGACGATCCCACGTTCGTTGAGTACCAGGCCTTTACTAAGCAGTTCTCGGAAGATGGGAACGTTATGGTGGTGGGGTTAAACGATCCCGAAATTTGGGAGCTTCAGAACTTCATTGCGTTGAAGGAACTTGGGAATAGTTTGAAAAAAATTACTGTACCTGTTGATACAATAATTAACGGGGTGAAAACGACTATTCAGCGCAATGTAGTGGACTCCGTCTTTTCCGTTGCGCATTGCTACGAGATGTACGCCGATACTACCGAAGAGCGCTTTCGCTTTCGTCCTATTTCAGACGGAAATCTGGGGTCGCAAGTCCAACTCGATTCAGTAAAACAAAAGATATTATCGCTTCCATTTTACGACGGGTTGTTGTACAAATCGAAGTCAGACGCTACGCTGATGATGATTTTTGTCAATGGAGAACTTTTCAATTCGCAATTCCGCGGAAATGCAGTGAATCAAATTGTAGAGAAGGTGAATCAGTTTTCGAAGGACACCTACATCAAAACCTATATATCTGGCCTTCCGTTCATTCGAACGCAGATGACAGCCAAGGTAAAAGCCGAGTTGAAATTCTTTACGCTGCTCTCACTTTTGGTTAGTGCGGTGCTCTTGTTCATCTTCTTCCGAAGTATTCGTGCGGTTCTTGTCTGTATGGTTATTATTGGAATTGGTGTCATCGTATCCATGGGAACCATAGCCCTCTTCGACTATCCTATAACTATGCTCATGGGACTTATCCCTCCATTGATGATTGTTATTGGCGTTCCGAACTGCATTTATCTGCTTACGAAATACCACCAAGAATTTATTCGTCACGGAAGTAAGATGCGCGCCATGACCCGTGTGATTGAAAAGGTTGGGGAAGCGGCCTTCATGATTAACGCGACTACTGCTGTGGGTTTTGCGACATTCATTTTTGTTGAAAGTGATTTGCTCAAGCAATTCGGGGTAATCTCTGCTTTGAATAGCATGCTTATGTTCTTCATTTCGCTTATCACATTTCCAATTTTATTCTCCTACACTGCTGCTCCGAAGGTTCGCCATCTGAAGCACCTCGACATGCGTTGGTTACACCACACCTTAGAGAATTTGGTGAAAATGGTTACCAAAAATAGGGGTGTAATCTATTTTGTTACTGTTATTATTACTGGCCTCAGTATTTACGGAATGACGTTGGTGAAGACAACAGGAAATATCGTCGATGATCTTCCAGATGACGATCGTGTTATTACCGATTTGTATTGGTTTGAAAAGCATTTCGACGGGGTAATGCCTTTCGAAATAATGGTTGAAGCGAAGCGCGGTAAAATAACAAACCCGAAGACCATTGCGCGAATAGATTCGTTGCAAGACGTGATGGATACGTTGCCGGGGGTTTCAACAAAAATCTCACGATCTCTTTCCATTGCAGACGCTATAAAGTTCGCGAAGCAAGCTTATTACGACGGTGATCCTGAGTATTACGATTTAATCAGTCGTAGTGAGCAGCAGTTCATTGGTCCGTATTTCGAACAGTCAGACAGTGCTGCTGAAAAATCCAATGCTTCAAAATATTCAAATACATTCTTAGACGACTCGCTGAAGAAAACCCGCATTACCGCCCAGATTGCAGATATTGGAACATTGGCTATGGATTCGTTATTGAATACGCTTCGTCCAGAGGTAACCAAACTTTTCCCAGATAGTTTGTACAAGGTGACCATGACTGGAACGAGCATTGTATTCTTGAAGGGAACCACGTATTTGGTGAACAATCTTTTCTCGAGTTTACTCTTTGCTGTGGGGGTTATTTGTTTGCTTATGTGGGTGATGTTCCGAAGTCTGCGTATGTTGCTTATTTCTCTTGTCCCGAATTTGATTCCACAGTTTATTACGGCTGGATTCATGGGCTACTTCGACATTCCTTTGAAGCCATCTACCATCTTGGTGTTCAGTATTGCATTTGGAATTACGGTTGACAACACGATTCACTTCTTAGCGAAGTATCGACAGGAATTGCGCGAGCACAATTGGAACATCAAGCTGTCGGTATTGTCTGCGGTGAAGGACACCGGGGCTAGTATTCTCTTTACATCTATTGTGCTGTTCTTCGGGTTTGGAATATTCGTTTTCTCTGAATTCGATGGAACGCGGGCGTTAGGAATTTTAACGTCATTGACGTTGTTCACGGCTATGCTTACGAACTTAGTTGTGTTGCCGGCCATGTTGCTGTCGTTGGAACATCATTTGAGCACCAAGGCATTCGCTGAACCGTTTATGCAAGGCATAGACGAGGAAGACGATCTTTCATACGAGGCATGGCGCATGCAGAAAATAGATCCTACTTTACCCGAGGACAGTTTAACAGGAGAGTCTGAGGATGATAAAGCGTAATTACTAACGCACTTCTTCGAACACTTCGTTTACGCTTTCTTCCAGTGCATTCAGTTCGTTTACTACTTCATTGAGCGAATCAGCAGCAATGGGTTGGGAAGATCCTTTCCAAGAGGAGACAACTGCTTTCACTTTATGAATGGCGTCTTGGATGCGCGATTTCGCTAATTTCCATTTATTCGTCTTAGAATCAGAATCGCCTGAGTGAATATTCATTTCATAACGTTCCGCTGCATTGAGAAGACAAACACGCAAATCGTTTTCGTTCCAAGGTTTTGCAACGTAGCGATAAACTTGTCCGCGATTAATTGCGTCAATGACAGCCTCTATATCTGCATAACCAGTTACTAAGATTCGCACTGCGTTTGGAAAGTCATTGAGTGTAAGTTCGAAGAATTCTACACCGCTGAGCTCGGGCATTTTCTGGTCGGAAAGAATAATAGGAACTTCGTTCGCATTCAGATATGCCACAGCTTCCTGAGGAGAGGTGGTTGTGAATACATCGAATTCTCTGCGGAATAGCGCTTTGAAGGCGATAAGGTTATTTTCTTCGTCGTCGAGATATAGTACTTTAATCATAAACCTAATTGGATCTTAGTTAACGATGGGTAAAGTTATAAGAAAAGTGGTCCCCTCGGCAGCGCTACTTGTGAACGAAAGATGACCGTTGTGTTCACCGATAATTCCAGCTACAATTCCTAAACCAAGTCCAGTGCCTTCTCCAACGTCTTTTGTAGTGAAAAAAGGCTCGAATATTTTATCTTGAATTTCTGTTGGAATTCCCTTTCCGTTGTCTTGAATCTCCACACATATTTTATTATCCTTGAAGTAAGAGCGTACGTTTATTACACGATCTATTGGTTGTCTATCGGGCAGGCGTGTGGCTTGAACGGCGTTGGTCACGAGGTTCATGAAGACTTGCGAGAGTTTACCTGGGTAGCAAAACGTTTTTGGGATATTTTCTCCCAATTCCACGTTGAGCGTCACTTCTGCTTTGGTCATGTTTTTCATAACCACGAGCGTCGAGTTCAGGCATTCGTTGATGTCTGCTGAGATGAGTTCACTCCTGTCCATTCGTGAGAATACACGAAGTCCTTTTACTATTTCGGCGGTGCGTTTCGATCCGTCTTCAATACCGTTGAGGAGTTGTTGAATTTCTTTTTTGAGGTACTCTACATCTAGTTTAACGTATTGACTCTTCAGGTGGTTTATTTGTTCAAGAAGGTCTTTGTTTTCATCGATGTCCGCTAGCTGTGAGAGCAGTTCTAGAATTTCATCGATGTCGCGCTTCAGCGGTCCAACGTTCGATTGCACGAAGTTGATTGGGTTGTTTATTTCGTGGGCAATACCTGCAGTCATTTGTCCAATCGACGCTAATTTTTCCGACTCAACGAGTTGTTGTTGTGTCATTCGCAAGTCGTTCATTGCGGTATGCAGTTCGGTGTTTCTGTTTTCGAGATCGGCGGTTCTTTCGTGTACTTTTTTCTCGAGTTGAATGTTCTGTTCTGTCACGAGTCTTTCATTTTCCTTCATGGCGGCGAACGCCTGTTGTTGTGAAAGTTCCTTCTCTTGTTTCAGCACGTTTATCCTATCCGCCAGCGCAAACGACAGCAGCAGAATTTCCACCACTGAACCAACCGGCAATGCGAAGTTTGTGAAAGCGTTGAATGGGAGTATGCCGAAATCCTTTAATGCAAATACGGTTACTCCTAACAAAAAAAATGACCATGCAAACAAAAAGAATTTAGCTTGTCGATGACCCTGCCTGATTGAATAAACAGAAGCAACTACTAACAATAATGAGACACTAGCATTAATATTAATTATCTGATAACTCACCGTAGGCAATGAAAACAAAAGCAAGCACAAACTCAATGCATAGAGTCCTATTGAAAACAATGAAATCTTGTAAATCCAATTACAATAGCGCTTAGTATTAAGAAATGAATTTGCAAACATGATGGTGGATACCCCACTTAATGCACCTAAAATATGTGTATCATATATCGCAAAAATCGATTGGCGAGTATAAAACCATTCAGTGAGCTTACCACCAAAATGAAGCTGAACCAGCCCTATGAAGATCGTGGCGACAACGTAGGTCAAATAAAGCTTATCACCCAATGAAACATATAGAAAAAGATTATATAAAATGATTGAAATGAAAATACCCGCAAAAAACAAATAAAACGAATCCTTTATTTTATTCTCATGAGAAATGGCATTTCCATCAGAAGCAATCATTGGAACTAGAATTTGTTCGCTCGATAATATTTTAATATAGAAATTTTGGGACCCCGCAGAGGAAGAAAGTGAGAATTCTTGAATACCATTTTGATACTCTATGTTTGACAATACGACCTTTCCATTCGAATCAGATGCTGAAAAATAATCATATGAATGAGATCTAAAAAACAAAAACTTATTATCACATTTTTCGATTGTCAAACCAAATTTCACAGTATCCTCACTTAACCCCAAATTGGGTGAAATTGACTCGTTTATTCTCAGATTAAAATGAGGTTCATTCTGGGAAAAACCTGTCGTTGGAAGAAAATTTACAAAATATAAAATCAGTAAACCTATTATGCTTTTTTTCATAATTCCAATTCGAATTTTATGGTGATTTCCTTCCCCCTAGTAATGAATTTTCTTGTTTGATTCGGTTTCTCCCTGAGCTCGAAAATTAAATTTTTCTCCGATTGGTCTGCACTTGACATTATTACGGGATCCGTCAAAATATTAATGGTACTCATCCATCTATTATCGGGGAAAGGTATTGAACCATTTTCGCCAAATTGAGATAGGGGGCTAAAACCATATAATTCTGCAAATCTTGTAACAAATGGGCTGCAAAAAGTAACTACCGATTCAATATTAAGCAATCCGCAAATTGCTATACTGGTTCGAATCAATTGCTCGCTTCCTAAACCTAAACCAGCAACACTTCGTGAATTCCAAAGTCCGGAAATTTCGACAAGGCCATTTTTACTATACTCGCGCAAATAACCAATTAACTCAGGATAATCCTCACCTAACAACTTAAGAAGTGGCAAATTCTCATTGTTATCGAAAATCACTAGTTTAGCACCTCCTAAGATTTCATCAGCATCCGCCCGCCGAACAACTAATAAAAATACATCTGTCGAATTAAACCATGAAGTATCAACTGGCCCTAAATCAACATCATTTACGGCCAATAATTGACGATGACCCCTAACAAATTTTTCACATAACAAATAATTATCCGAAGCACGATGAAGCGAAAGAATAAAATCCAATTCACCGAAATCCTCTTGGTATGACAATAAGTTATTTGGCAACTTCCTCAATATTAAAAAAGTATCTTCCGCCTCTTACTTTTTGATTTAATAAAATCATCCTCGCTATACTAGCCAAATTCGCACCTCCCGCAAACACCTCTGTGGCCAATTGCGGCCAGGATTTCAGTGACTTTCCCAATTCAGCAAATGAGCTAAGCATTCGCTCTGAAACAATTCCTGGATTGATAATGGATAAAAGCACCTTGTTTCTATCCCCTAAATCAATGCCCTCCAATAAACCATGGAAAATTGGTAAATCTTTCGAAATATCAAATCTTTCAATATCAGTAATGCCCCTCTCACTTGTATGCATGAGTAATGGCTTGTGAAATTTTTTGGCTAACTCCCTTAATAAAATTTTTATTTCAAAGGAATCGCATTCATCAATAACAACATCAACTTTTTCAATTAAAACTGAATGTTCCACAGAGTTTTTAAATCCCGTTTCATAAATCTCGATTTCAATGTAAGGATCCCTTTCAAGTATGCTATTTGCTGCAATTAAACATTTGCTTAAGCCCAATTCAAATATACCCGCGTTCAATCTATTGAGATTACTCAGTTCGCATATATCAAAATCAAACAAAATCAAACGGCCACATATTCGTTCTGAAACCAATGCATTAACTACAGCATTACCTGCAGAAAGACCTATTACCGCTATTGTTTTTTTGGACAACTCTAACTGTTCCTCTCTTGTTATTTTCAGTCGATTTCGGCTTGTTCTTAACTCTATAAAATCAGCCTTAGGTAAAATCTGAATACATTTCCTTCTGAGAGGAAAATACATCCAATTACCATATTCCAAAGGTGCTTCAGGTGAATCACTAGATAATAGATTCCTAGATTCAATAGATAATATTTCGTCCTCAACATTAGCCCGAAGTTCATTCAATTGAGCATTACTCAAGGGGATGAATTCTAAAAAATCGTTTTGCTTATTAATGTTCTCAAACACATAATTGGAACTAACAAACCTAGGTAATTGAACGACCAAATCCATTGATTTTTCTTCCATATTCTCCATAATGCAAAGTACAATTTATCTTGTTTCACTTGATTTCTAATATTTTAGCTTTTCAACATCATTTAGTGTACGAAATCAAATTTAAATTCTAGTTATCTTTATTTTCTATGAGTCACTTTAATAATCAAAAAGAGATATCACTGAAATTTCCTTCCTGGAAGGAAGTTGTGATTGAGTATTCAAAAAAAGAACTTGGTTCTGAAACATCTGAAACCTTGATTTCAATAGTTAATTCAAAATTCGAGTTAATTCAAAATTTAATCGAAACAAACCATCCTGCAGTTGCTCTGCAGATACTAGCAGACGCTGAGGGCAACTATGTTTCAGGAAAATCTTATGATTCAATTATAGATTATCTTGAAAGTACAAAACTAGGTGTCAATGAATTTCAAACTGTATACAGCACTAAAGATCAGAAATATATTCATGTTGGAAATTCCGTCTCCGATGTAATTGGCATTGAGCCACGAGATTTCACAATTGAATCTTTTCTTGGTTTTGCAGAAAAGAATTTTATCCATCCAGAAGATTTACCTCACGTTATAAGATATGCCGGCATAGCCTATACAACTCTATGCTTGCCTTGTTTCACTTTTAAGGTTAACCAGGATCATTATAAAATAAAATTCCGGGCTCTTTTTCCTTATAGTAACATCCCAACGATTCAGAAGCAAGCAGTCAACTTAGAAAAAAAATCTTTTTTGACTATTGATGAAACACAACATGAATTGTCGTTTCCCAACTTACACTTTGACTTTTGGGCAGTAACCACAGACACTATATCAGATGTGGTCACACCTCGGTTCGTTTCTGACTTCAAACAAACTGAACAAATGAATTGCGTTTCCTATATTTTGAATGCAGCACTTCTGAACTTTCCTATTAAATATCTAATACTCTTGCATGAGCGCCAATTCACAGATCGAAACAAAGACGTGTCAGTAAGTGTTAATAGTCAAATTAGAGAATTTTCGGGATTAGAATCGGGTATTACTGAACAACAAATTGGAGACTATTTTTCAAAAACTGTAAGAAAGAAAATAGGCGAAGTTTACAACAAATGGAGTCAATCGAAAGGAATAGAAATTCCTTTTTCTGAAACTCAAGCCATCCACCAAGCGCAAAAACTTGGGTTGTTGCCAATACCAGAGAAAATTAAGACGCTGATCTACTCGAGAGTGGGAGAATAATCTTTTCGAAAATTTCGAAAAACAATTTTGAGGAGGTTTTGAAATAAGAGTTTTGGGGAAACTAAAACCAAATCTCCTATGAAAGCTGTTTTCAGAAACTCAAACTACCCTAAGCTTAAACAACTCAGAATGCTATACTCTTTCAAACAAGAGTACATCGCAGATCAGCTCGGAATCTCACAGTCGGAATACAGCCGTCTCGAAAACGGACAAAGACACGTTAAAATCGACGACTTCAAAAAACTCGCGCAACTCTATCGCGTTACCCCAGCACTACTTATGGTGTCGGAAGCATACGCCCATGTCGATGTAGAAAAAATTAAGGCCGAAGTCATTGAAGAGACAAACGCCATTACCAAACGGATGATGGAAGAGAATGCTATTCTCCAATCTAGGCTTGATGAGGCTATTCAAACTACACAAAACCTTCTCAAAGCTATCGCGGAACTTCAAAATAAAAAGCCCCGAATCACCCATGATTCCTACAATTCTGAAAATAGTTCCAGAAAAACGAAACCTAAAAAAAACATCGTGCGTTAAACAGAGACGAAACACTTCAACTATGAATAATTCAAACACTCCCACCAATACAACCAGCACAATGGTAAACGTTCTTTGTCTAGATAACGACGCGATGGTACTTCATTCCTTCAAATCACTTTTCGGTAACGATTACAATGTGTTCACAGCATCCGATCCTTTCGATGCTTATAACATTATGCAGTCGGAAAACATCCACGTTGTCCTTTCTAATTTAGAAATGCCAAGCATGTCTGGAACGAGCTTCCTTCAACGTATGGCTCAAGAATTTCCGAAAGCACAACGTATTCTTCTTTCTGCAAACATAACCGCTGAAGCCATGTTAAGTGCCATCAATCAAGCTCGCGTTTTTCGCGTAATCACTAAGCCCTTCAAAAAGGAAGAGATGAACGAAACGCTACAATCTGCTTTCAAAAACTATCAGGAAATGGCTGAAAAAGAAAACTCAATCAAGCGTCTTGAAAAACAAAATGCGCAATTCGAATTTTTACTACGTCAACAAATGCTTTCGTAATCTCTACAAATTCAATACAAAGAAGAAGGGCCACAAGGCCCTTTTTTACTTTTCGAATCCCGCTTCCGACAAGCCAAACAATGCGAAGTCATACTTCACCGGATCAGTAGAATCATATAAACGAAGATGGTGATTCAATTCTTCAACCGCCTTCCAATCCGACTGTGTGCGGTTCAATAGTCCAAACATTCGCGCTGTTCTTCCCGAATGGACATCCAATGGAATCGACAATTGCGACGGACTAACTCCCTTCCATAATCCAAAGTCAACTCCTCGATTATCATTGCGCACCATCCAACGCAAAAACATGTTGATGCGCTTCGCGGTGCTATTTCTTTCCGGACTAGCAACGTGCTTCAAGGCACGGTTCGATTCACTTCCAACAAAAATGTTTCTAAAATATTCTATGCCTTCCTTCGACCCACCAAGAGAAAATCCCTTGGTAAAAAGCGTTTCCATTCCTCCTTCTTCAACATAAATTCTTCGTAACGACTTTACAAAAAATTCAACATCTTCCTTCATGAAAGTTCTATGAATAGAAGGTTTCCAGTTTTTGAAATCTTTCGGTTGCGCATTCAAAACAAAATCAAACGGCGTCTGATCCATGTATTCCATGAGCCTATTTCCGCTAACTAAAATAGATTTTCGATTGCCCCAACTGATTGTGGCTGTCAGAAAAGCTGCAATCTCAATGTCTTCCTTCTTCGTGAATGAATGTGGAATACTTATCGGATCTTCTTCAATAAAAGAACCTCGGTTGTATTTGTCTACCGAACGTTCCAGCGCCTCGCGCAATTCTTCATTTGCCTCCTGTAAATGCATACTGCAACAAATTCGCTCCCATTTGAAAAGCCTTGGTACGTGCAGCTTCCGAGTCCTTGTGCACATTCGAATCTTCCCATCCATCGCCTAAGTCGCACTCGAAATCGTAAAAGACAACCAATCGGTTGTCGATGAAAATTCCCAACCCTTGCGGAGCCTTATTGTCATGCTCGTGTATCTTAGGTAACCCCGAGTTGAATTCGTATTTCTGATGATAAACCGGATGCCCAAAAGGGATCTCCAAAAACTCAGCGTCTGGAAAAACTTTCTTCATCTCTCTTCGAATGAATTTGTCTAATCCGTAGTTATCTGAAATATGTAAGAACCCTCCGCTTCGGAGATACAGCTGTAGATTTTCAACGTCGGCACTCGAAAAAACGACATTGCCATGACCCGTCATGTGTACGAAAGGATAATTAAACAACTCGGTACTTCCCACTTCCACATAAGGAGTTTCTTTAGCTACGTTCATCTTCAATTCGCGATTCACAAATGAAACTAAATTGGGTAAGCTCGTTGGATTCGCGTAATAGTCCCCTCCACCCTTATACTTCATGACAGCAATCTGGTAAGACTGTCCGAACGCCGCATTGGCTAGGACATTCAAACAGAAAATAAAAATACTTTTCTTAAAAAATTCCATATTCTAAATTGAATGAATCCAGTTTTTCATCATGTCCATTCCTTCTTTCGTTAATACCGATTCGGGATGAAATTGAACCGCCATTAAAGGTAATGCTTTGTGTTGAAGGGCCATAACCCAACCGTCGATATTCCTCGCCGTTACTTCGAACGAAATTGGAAGGAATTCATTGTCTATGACCCAACTGTGGTAGTGCCCCACTTCAAAATTTTCGCCCAGCCCCGAAAATAGGACAGACTCTCCTGTTTTTTGCACCTCCGAAGAAACCCCATGAAGCACATGATCGAGATTCTTCAATTTTCCCCCGTCGTGAAGCGCCATAGCCTGACAGCCCAAGCAAATTCCCAGCATAGGTATTTGCTCCCAAAACGTTCCGATGAACTTCATTAAATCGCCTGATTCTTCCGGTAGTCCAGGGCCTGGAGAAAGCACAACTGCATCGTAATTCAGTACTTCTTCCCACGGTATTTCGTTATTCCTAACTACACGAACCGTGACATTCAACGCTTCGCAATAGTGCACCAAATTGTAGGTGAACGAATCGAAGTTATCTACGAATAGTATGTTCTTATTTGTGTGTTCCACCTTTTATGTCGAAGTTTGAAAAAACTACGCAACAATACGAATGAAAACCGCAATTGAATCAAAAAAAGTACCTGCGCCTATTGGTCCATATAGCCAAGCTGTAGTTGCCAACGGTATGGTCTACACAAGCGGACAAATTGCTATTGATCCAAATACAGGCGAGTACACACCTGCAGACATACAAGCAGAAACGGAACTCGTTATGAAAAATTTAGAAGCGCTACTTGAGGCTTCTGGAGCAGATTTCAGCTCTGTAGTGAAGACAAGTATCTTCTTACAAAGCATGTCAGACTTTGCTGAAGTGAATGCCGTTTACGCCAAGTATATGGTGGCTCCATTTCCAGCCAGAGAAACCGTTGAAGTAGCAAAACTTCCGAAGAGCGCTAAGGTTGAAATTAGTATGATCTCAATTGTAAAATAATGATAGTAAAAAAAATTCTTCACTACCTAAACCCTTTGAATCTCTTCAAAAAAGAGCAAGGCGACATTAACCTGCGCATGATGCACGGGATTAATAAAATTTCAATTCTTATGTTTTTGGTTGCGTTAACCGTATTGGTTATTCGTTGGATGAAGTAATTACTTCCAGCGCATGGTTTCAATCATGTGCACCACATCTTCACGCATGAATTTCAAGCATGGCGCAAGAGAATCTGCGTTCGGTTTATTTCGGAAATAAAGGACTCCACGCATGAAGTGGTTCACACTGTCGGTAACAAAAAACTGTAGCTGTGATGCGGCTTCTCCTTCTAAATCGTAGATGATTCCATACATCTTGGTGGAATCTATTCGGACCTGTGTTCGACGAATGGCTGTAGCTTTTACCTCGTGCATTAAGGTGAAATCATAAGCCTTCGAAATGTGTTTTTCCAAATCGTTGTTTACGGGAAAGTAGGAGCAATAAACGGTGGCGTGAAGACGCGGAACAAACATGTTAAACCAACATCCGACGTTGCCCTCTTCCGCTGGAACATTTTCAATTTTCGCGTAGTTAGGAACCTCGAAACTAACTGGACATTGACTTTGGTAGGGGGTGTATTTTTTTTCTGGAAAATCTATTCGGAAGTAAGATCTTTTCCTTGGAACCGAAGTTCCTTCCGCCGTGAAGAAATAGTACAAACCACCAACCACTATCAAAACAGATAACGACAAAATAATCAAGCGTCTGTATCTCTTAAACATATCTCTTCGCTTTAATGCGACTGATTTTTCTGTTGTCGGCTGCTTCAATGGTGAACTCGAAACTTCCAAACTGCCACGTATCTCCGCGCTTCGGAATTCTTCCCATTTGCTCAACAATGAATCCGCCAAGCGTTGTGCTGTCCCCACGTGACGCCTCGAAATCGTCACCGTCCATATCGTAAACACGATACATGTCAATCAATGGTATTTTCGCTACGAAAAGTATATTTTTCTCATCGAGTCGCGACCACAAAATTTCAGTTTGATCATCGAATTCGTCTTTCACTTCTCCAACTATTTCTTGAAGAATATCTTGAAGAGTTACAATTCCTGAAGTCCCACCATACTCATCAACCACAATAGCCATGTGCATTTTGTCGCGTTGAAACTCGGTTAACAAATCATCTACTTGCTTACTCTCAGGGACGAAGAACGCCTTGCGTTGTAAACTCTCCCAATTGAATTCCTCTTTATCTAAATGGGGAAGTAAGTCCTTCGCATAAAGCACTCCTGCAACCGAATCTAGCTTGTCGTTAGCAACTACAAAACGTGAGTATCCAGAGGACTCCACACGTTGAATGATATTCTTGAAAGACTCTCCAACGAACACGCAAACGATGTCAACACGCGGTGTCATAATTTGAACCACTTCATTATCACCGAAGGTCACAATGCCTTCTAAAATCCGATTTTCTTCTTCGGAACGATTGTCATCGGAAGTCAACTCCAACGCATGTCCGAGCTCATCTACCGAAATGTTTCCTCCCTGCTGATTGTGATCGGTCTCAAACCATTTACCAGCAGTGGTGAGAATCCAGATCACTGGAGAAAACACTTTATCTAATACAACGAATAGAAATGCGAAACGCTTTGCTAACTTAACGTTATTCGCCGTTGCGTATACTTTCGGAATCACCTCTCCAAACAAGACAATAATTGTGGTTACGCCCACAACATTTATTAATCCGACTACCCATGGTTCAAGCGAAGTTCCTTCAAACCACATGTCGAACAAAATCGTCGAGACCAAGACTACTGCAATGTTCACCATGTTATTGCCTATCAACACCGAAGCCAACAACCGTTTCGTAGCTATTTCAGGAGTTGGGTGTTCGAGTAACCGAATAACATTTTTCGATTGACTGTCTGTCGCGTTTTCGAGGTCTTTTCGCTGTACCGGAGAAAGCGAAAAAATCGCCACTTCCGAGCTTGACATTATTGCACTACAAGACAAAAGCAACAGCACGAGCAACAAAGGGCCCGCGCTGTTTAACAAGATCACACTATTGAATTCCATTCTTTACATTACCAATATGTTTGTAAAGGTAACGAAAGAAAAAAAACGGGAAGATTAGAATTCAGTTTCTTCCACCATTTCGGTGTTAGCAGGAACTGATTCTTCCTTCTTGGTGTTGCTGAGGAGTTGAACATCTTCGGCAAACACTTCCAGAACGGTACGGTCCTCGCCGGTCTTCAGCTTATAGGAACGAGAGCGTAGCTTTCCTTCCACATAAACCAACATACCTTTTTTCAAGTACTGTTCGGTAAATGTTAGACTCGACGTTCTTCGCACAACAATGTTGTGCCACTCCGTCTGTTCTTGTCGCTCTCCTTTCGCGTCCTTCCAAATCTCTTTGGTGGCCATGGAGAAGTTCGCAAGTTTGCCTCCGTTGTCGAAGGTCTTGACTTCTGGGTTTCTGCCCAGGTGACCCACGAGGATCACTTTGTTGATGGTGTTTGACATAAAAATAAATTTTAGTTATGGCCCAAAACTATTTCAGTCAAACACCCTCGAAAAGCAATGCTTATGCGCTTTTCATATATGGATCTCTTTGACGTACTTCATAAGCAACGCTGAAATGCCTGTATTCAACAACTCTTCAGTGGTTTTGGTTGAAGGAAATTCACCACGCATATCTCGACATAAGCAACTGAAAAATTGTGCTGAAATCTTTCGGTGACTGAGCACGTGTGTATAAAAACTGTCTTTCTTCCACGTTGAATTTCTGGTGGAAGGGAAGCGTTGCTGGAATTCAAGAAGCACCTCTTCTTCACTCAAAGGAACCTTCGATTCAACAAAAGGAAAATCATAAAGCCCCGCCCAAACGCCCGTTTCAGGGCGTTTATTCACTAGATAACCTGATTGCGTTTCAATGGCCGCGTAGTACAAAAACAACGGCTCTACCTTCGTTTTCGATGCTTTAACTGGAAAGTTCAAAACCGTTCCATCGCTGAAAGACTTGCAGTTCGGGGCAAGCGGACATTCGAAACATTTCGGATTCTTCGGGGTACAGATCGTTGCGCCGAGTTCCATCATTGCCTGATTGAAATCAGCCGGAGCGTATTCCGGTATCCATTCATTCAACATCAATTGAAACGTCTTGCGCGTAGAGCCCTTGTCAATGGGAAGGTCAGACGCTAGAAAGCGCGTGATCACACGAAAAACGTTTCCATCTAACACGGCAACGCGTTCGTTAAAAGCGAACGATGCAATTGCCGCAGCGGTATAAGGACCAATGCCTTTCAATTCAAGTAGTGAAGTATAGGTTGAAGGGAAATTTTCCAATTCTTGAATCTTTTTTGCAGTCGCGTGCAAATTTCTTCCACGGCTGTAATAGCCCAATCCTTGCCACAGCGAAAGCACCTCGTCAATGGGTGCATTAGCCAGGTCGTTTACTGTAGGGTAATGCCCTAAAAGCTTGTGATAGTAGGCCATTCCTTGATCCACCCTCGTTTGTTGAAGAATGACTTCAGACAGCCAAATGGCATACGGATCGTTCGTGTTTCGCCACGGCAAATCGCGCTTCTCTTTTTTATACCACTCTATTAAGGCGGCTGTGTCACGCGAATTCATAAGGCAATCGTTTGATTTTAAGATTTTAGACGTATATTTGCAACCCCAAAATTGAGAAAAGAAAATCAAACAAAACGGATTAAGATGACGAAAGCGGATATTGTTACAGAAATTTCGAATAAAACGGGAATTGACAGAAATGACGTGCTAGCGATAGTAGAAGGATTCATGGGTACTGTGAAGAAATCTATGGAGGCGGGAGAAAACGTATATTTAAGAGGATTTGGAAGCTTCATCGTAAAGAAGAGAGCTGCAAAATTGGGAAGAAATATCTTGGCTAAAACCACGGTAACTATTCCTGCTCATAACATTCCTGCGTTCAAGCCAGCAAAGGAGTTTGTTGATGCTGTGAAAGAAAAGGTAAAGGTGTCAGAGAATGCGTAAATCGTATCTCATAGCCGTTATTGTTAGTGTTGCCCTTGGGCTTATCGTTCTTTTTTTATTACTCCCTACTCAGCCGAAGGCTGCAATTGAGAAGGCCAATGCCCCAGTTGCAGACAGTACGAAGATTCAAGAAGCCATTAAATTGGTAAACGGACCACAACCTATGCAGGGCATACAAATGCTTCTGTCTATGGTAGAAGAAAATCCGAAAAATGTTGAAGCTCATTTCGTACTTGGTGAATTTGCTATTCGCTCGGGTCAAATGGAAAAAGCGGTTGCACGATTCAATATAATTATTGAACTTCAGCCACAAAATACATTAGCCTATATTTACAAAGGCGAAGCATTGATGCAGATGGACAGCTTACAAGCGGCACTAGCCACTTTTAACGGAGCCATTGCAACAGATTCTACATCGGGAATAGCCCTGGTGTATGCGGGGAAAATGAATGAAAAGTTGGGGAACTGGAACGAAGCGAAAACCTTATATAGCCAGATTCTTCGTCACAACGAAGATCCCATTGTTAGAGACAGTGTAAATGCATTTATTAAGAAAATAGATATTAAATTAAAAAATAAGTAATATGCCTTGCGGTAAAAAAAGAAAGCGCCATAAAATGGCTACGCACAAAAGAAAGAAGCGTCTAAGAAAGAATCGTCACAAGAAAAAAGTTCGCTAGAACTTTGCTTGAACCATCTGTATTGACGGTAGGCGCTTGCATGCGCCTTCTTGTCGTGCATTAATCTTAGAATAATTTGAACGCAGAACTAGTCATTAACGCTTCCTCCAAGGGAGTGGAAATTGCCTTACTTCACGATAAACTCTTAGTTGAGTTGCATCGTGAGGTTACTAATACGCAGTTTGCTGTGGGCGACGTGTACCTTGGAAGAGTGCGGAAAATGGTTCCCCACTTGAACGCTGCCTTTGTAGATGTTGGCTACGAGAAGGATGCATTTTTGCATTTTCTCGACCTTGGTCCACACTATCCTACAATGAACAGATACGTGCGTCCCATTCTCGGCGGCGAGCGTGCTTCTGGTGAGTTATCCGGACTTCAAAAAGAGCCTGAGTTAAAGAAAGATGGTGTAATTAAAGATGCCATTGGTCAAGGAAACATAATACTCGTCCAAATTGCAAAAGAACCTATTTCAGCAAAAGGTCCAAGACTTACAGCTGAGATTACGCTAGCCGGAAGGTATTTGGTGTTGGTTCCGTTTTCGAACAAAGTTTCTCTTTCAAGCAGAATAACCGACGAAGATGAGCGTGATCGTTTGAAAAAACTCATGCAAAAAATTCGCCCTCAAAACATGGGTGTTATTGTGCGAACCCAAGCGGTAGATACTAGCGTTGAAGAGCTTGATCAAGATCTTACAGACTTGGTTTTACGTTGGGAAGAGTTGGTGAAAAACCTTCCGAATGCGCTTCCTCCGAAGCGTATCCTCAGCGAAATCAAGAAGACCTCTTCGGTGCTTCGCGATTTGTTAAACGACTCGTTCACTGCTATTCACGTGAACGACGAGAAATTGGGTGCAGAGGTTCTTACCTACATGCACAGCATTGCTCCCGATCAGGAAGGAATTGTAAAGGTTCACAAGACCACAGATTTATTCGACACATTCAATATTTATCGTCAGATTAAGGCCGGCTTCGCGAAGCAGGTGAATCTTAAATCTGGCGCATACCTCATAGTAGAGCACACCGAAGCCATGCACGTTATTGACGTGAACAGTGGAAATCGCAAGAGTGCATCTGCGAAAGATCAAGAACAAAACGCCCTTCAAACCAACCTCGAGTGTGCGAAAGAAATTGCACGTCTCTTCCGTTTGCGTGATATGGGTGGAATTATTTGTGTAGACTTTATTGATATGCAGCAGAAGGAAAACCAAAAGGCCCTTCACGATGCGCTGAAAGAATATATGCAAGGCGACAAGGCGAAGCACAACATTCTTGCACCAAGCCGTTTCGGTGTGGTGGAAATTACACGTGAACGTGTGAAGCCGGTTACCGAAGTTATAACACAAGAAACTTGTCCGAGCTGCAGCGGTACTGGAAAGATTGAAGCTGCATTGTTGTTCGAAGATGAAATTGAGAACAGCATTCGCTTAATTGCAGAGACTACTGCTCACAAACATATTGTCGTTGCTATTCACCCTATGGTTGAAGCCTACCTAACTAAAGGTTGGTGGTTCAACACCATCTTAGCTCGTTGGAAAAAACGCTTCCAGATAAAAATTGAATTGCAGTCTTCGAGTAATAATGCTCTTTTAGAGTACAAGATTTTTGATGAGAACGCTGAATCGATTAATATCGCTAAATAGTAGGTAAGAAAGGTTAAGAGAAGGTAAGAGAGGGGAAGAAGATATTTCCATAAATTTGCTTCATGTTAAAACGCAAAATGATCAATGATCCGGTTTATGGATTTGTTACCATACGCCATGCGTTCGTTCTTGAATTAATCAATCATAGATATTTCCAGAGACTAAGAAGAATTACCCAATTGGGTCTTTCCTCGTTGGTATATCCGGGTGCTGGACACAATCGCTTTCAGCATGCCATGGGCGCCATGCATTTGATGCAAAATGCCATTGATGAGCTGAGATTAAAGGGTCACGCTATTTCGCATGAAGAAGAAGTCGGATTGCTTTGCGCCATTTTACTTCACGACATTGGACATGGGCCCTTCAGTCATGCACTCGAAAGTTCTATTGTGAATGAAGTTCATCATGAACACATTTCTTCCTTCGCTATGGAGCGCTTGAACGCAGAGTTCAACGGAAAGCTGAATCTTACACTCGAAATTTTCAACGGAACATACCCGCGCAAATTCATGCACCAACTGGTAAGCAGTCAGCTCGATATGGACAGACTGGATTACCTGGCGCGAGATAGTTTTTTCAGTGGTGTGGTGGAAGGACAAGTGGGAAGCGAGCGTTTAATCAAGATGCTCGATGTGGTGAATGATCAATTAGTGGTTGAAGAAAAAGGCATTTACTCGATTGAGAAATTTATTGTCGCACGAAGATTCATGTATTGGCAAGTTTACTTGCACAAGACCGTTTTAAGTGCAGAATATATGTTGGTGAATGTGTTGAGACGCGCGAAGCATCTTGCTGACCAAGGTGAGCAGCTCTGGGCTTCTCCGTCGTTGCAATACTTCCTCAACAATAAAATTTCTTTGTCTCATTTCGAAGCCAGCGATGAAGCGTTCGAGATGTTTATGAAGTTGGACGACATTGACATACTCGGTGCTTTGAAAGTTTGGACTTCACATTCCGATTTCGTCTTGAGTGAATTAGCTACTCGCATTGTTGAACGTAGACTTTTTAAAATTGAAATTTCAAGAAGTGAAATACCTGAAAGCAGTATTCAGCAAGCCATTCAAGGCATTCAAGAAGAATATTCAATTACAGCTGAAGAAGCTCGTTATTTCGTGTTGAATGGTAAGGTCGACAATAGAGCCTACAACAGCATGAACGAAGGCATTCTGGTAAAGATGAAAAACGGAGAGATCATTGACGCCGCGAAGGCGAGTGATCACGATAATCTTTCTGCGTTGAGCGCTCCGGTTGAGAAATACTTTTTGGCTCAGATGCTTCGCGAGGGCAACTAGCGTTGCGAGGGAGGTTGCTCCGCGAGGGCAACTCGTTGCGATGGTCTTCGACGAGGGCGAATGCTTCGCGAGGGTGCAAGCACGAAGGTGCTAACGCACAAGGGTAATGTGTCCTTCAAAACTCTTTACAGCATTGTCAATTCCCAAAAATTGTATTCTCCATGAGTAAACACCGTCTGGAGAAAAGTACTCACCGTTCATATAATCCCCAATCCAACGATTTTCAATATTGGTTGAATGAAAAATTTCCTCACCCCAACGATTGAAAATTCTAAAATCAAAATCTTGAATCAATTCTCCATTTTCTATAACAGGATAAAATTCATCGTTCACCCCGTCTTGATTTGGTGAAAAAGTATTCGGAACATGAATTTGAATTACCTGAACAACGGTGACTGTATTGCAACTTGTATCTGTGCAACCAAATTGATTCTCAACCTCCAAACAAATTTCATATTCACCCGGTTGATAATACTCCAGAGTTAATGGCAAATTTTCAGAATTACTAATAAAACTATTCTCATAAAACCACAAAAAAATCGTTGCCTCAGTAGATTGATTCACTAATTCGAAAATTGGCGCGTCCTCCGGAACTACCGGCGGGGTAATTGTAAACACAGAAACCGGATTTGGCCAACCAACAGCATTAATTTGACTTGTAGCAAGACATTGTTGTAATGTGTCGCCAACCAAAAGATTGAGAGTAATGATATTATTTCCAGCTATTTCTGTTATATAATAATCATTTACAATCTCTCCAATAATCGAATTACTTAATACCCAATTTTCATTCAACAACCCACCCCAAAAATCCGTAGTGGTGAAGCTCAATTCTTGGGAAAATGGAACACATTGGGCAAAATCTCCTGGCAAAATAGTCAGATCCGGAATTGGGTAAACAGCAATCTCAACTGAAGTGTCTTTTTCACAACCAAATAAGGTTGTCATATTTAAATCTAAATCGTAGTATCCGGAGTCGACGGTTAAGTAGGTAAAAGTGTCTTGAGTGACGGATTGCCCCTGAAAAGTCCACGTACTATTGCACCCTTCAATAGGGAAAACCAAAGGTGTACTTTCAATTGTAAATAACTCTCCTTCGCACAAAGTTAAATCTCCTACAATGTCAAATTCTGGTATGCCGTGTACAAAAAAAGTAGAAGCAAAAGTATCCGAACAAACAATGTCACTGTACACGTTGGATACCGTTAAACTAAAATCATAAATTCCCGATTGTAAAATGGGTGTCTGAAATTCAAATAAATTCGAGTTAATCGACAACGCCGGTATGTTCCATTCAAATTGAGAAACTAAATCGTAATTCGTGCTAAGGTTGGTTAGCGCTAGAATTTCCCCTTCACACAAAGAGTTTGGATCGGCCAAAGCTATTGGACTGGGTCTAATAATTATATCGTGTGTAACCGAGTCTAAACAACCATTCAACGCTTCAACATTAAGTTGAACTGCAACGGTATCTGGCGCAGCAAAAGTGTAATCGACTGAAATACCCGAAAGATTATTGCCTTGAATATCCCATATTGTGCTGATAATGTCGTTTGTTGAAATTTGGCTCGTTGATAGAAAATTAATGATTCCAGATTGACAAATATTGGTTGGAATAAATTCTGCAACTGGACTTTCTAAAATTTCTATTTGGTATTGAATTGAATCCACACATCCAGCATCTGATTGAACCCATAATTCAATTGGATAAATTCCAGGCGTGTTAAATTGATGAGTGAAAATTAACGAGTCGGATTGAAAGCCATCTCCAGAACTCCAATGCAAAGAATCCAATACTGAATTTTGAAACACACTCGTATTCTCTAAAATTGTCTGCCCCGTGCAGTTAGATTGAATGACATAATCCGCTTGTAGCGTTGTTGGTTCTAAAGTTGCGCTCAACAATGCTTGACAACCTGTTACCGAGGTTACTAAACATGTATAAACATCACCTTCTACTGAGTTAACCACGGTAATACTCGGAGTTGTTTCTCCTGTACTCCAGAGATAAGTTGCGAATCCTTCCGGAGCATATAAATAAGCGATTAGATTTGCAGAATTCAGACAAAACCGAGCATCAATTTCAAGGGGTGCGCAAGAAGCTTCAACATACGCATAGCCAAAATGACCCCCTAAGGCACAATCTCCTGTGGCCAAATCTAACGTTACTATTTGCCCCATATAGGCCGAAGCATCTACGCCCACAGTTGTCCAATTCTTATATACAATGCCACCACAGTTTTGAAATCCATCTATTTGAGCGGATGCAACAACCTGATAGAATGTGCAAGGAATGGGCTGTCCGTCGGCCGTTCTTAACTGCGCTTCAAATCTCGGCTGCTCAAACACCTCGTGTCCGGGATCCTCTAAAAAAACAGCGTATCTATAAATTATTAAATTAGAGGTTGGCGTAATTGAAAAGTCGAATGTTATTCTTTCGGCTTCAGAGCCTACATTAGAATTACCCAATTGAATTGAATAATTTCCTCCAGGATAAACTGTAGGAATTTGCGCGCACCCCAATACGGTTTGGTCAAAACCGGGTGTGGTTATGGTATGCCTTCCGGCGACAATTCCCGGAGTTGGTGTGCTTACAGCACAGCAATTACCTGTAAACCCCATCCAATTGACTGTAGAACCAAGCTCAAGATCTGCATTTACGCATTGTGCATGTATGTTCTGAGAAACAAAACCTACATAGAATAGGAAAAATAAATAAAAATGTTTCCTCATGGTTACAGGTTCTATTACGCAAGTTACGTCAATTTGATCTTTAATTAAATTCTATTGTTGACAATGTTTTTTATTTATCACACATCAACGTGTGTTAAGGCGCGAGTAAACGTCATTCATTAGTTGACAAAAGCTCACAGTCATGGCTGCGTGATTGTAGCGCTCCGATGGAGCTGGCGCTCGCTTTAATTAACCTTCACAAATTTAATTATTCGATCACCTAACTTAAAACAATACACTCCACTAGAAACCAAATCTAGATGAATAGTTTGATCCCCGAGGTACACGCCTTCAGAAACTAATTTTCCACTTCCGTCGAATACAAAATAACGTTGGCCCATTGCAGATGAAATCTTAGAAAAATGAATGGCATTTTCATAATAATAAATTGAACCCGCTTGAAGGTGGCAATTGACCTTGGTCAACTGGGTTACAAGAAGCCAATCCTACAACTGCAAAGAATAAAATTGCTAAATTCTTAAATGTATTTTTCATGGATTTACCTCTTCAAATCAAACGTATACCTGCCTGGCTGATTGCCGCCTACTATATCGGTGATTTTAATAAGATAATAGTTTGAAGATGATGCCTCTTTCACAATGTAAATGTCGCCAACATACAACGAATCGGTTACGACCAAATGCTGCGTAGAATTGTAAAGCGATGGCAAATCTGATCGCAACATTTCATCGAAATTAACCAAAGGGACATGGGCAAACAAACAACCATTCGGTGAATACCACTTGTACGTCAAGTCGTTAGGTCCATTCAATGTGTCTGTGCTGAACTCTTGCAAATAAGGCGCTGTTCCTTGGGGTTGAGAAGCATCATAAAATACAGCCTCGGTTGTATCTAAATTAAACGCATTAAATATCGTGTTGTTTATCGCGTAAAATTCCAATCCGCTTTGTAAAGCAAGAGGAGAACTTATCAAATCAATGCGCTTGATAGACATAGATGCAGTTCCCTTTGAATCATAAAGTACAAAGCGCAAGTACACAGTCTGCCCCTCGCTATAACCATTTGAAAAGTCTTTCGAATAGATAACCATGAACTCCTGACCGTAAAGCGTAACCGTAGTGTCCAAATGCTCTGGCTGGGTATCTGTAGATATATAAACGTCTAAACGATCTAGACTATTCTCGCTAGAACAATTCACGTTTATATAAAAATTCTCTAATCCTGATTGAAAAAACTCCCACCCCGATTAAATACCAAGGTGGGAGAATTATCCTTTTCACTTAGCTGAACAAATCAATTGCAGCCCATAGTGCCAGATCCCGAGTATGTCTCGTAATTCAAGTCGTAATCTATCGTTGAAAAATCGGCTTCTATACCCCAATAGTTTCCGTCAAAGGTCATACCTCCACCATTAACATTGATATCTCCGTCTTTAGAGAAGTAGAACGCACCAAAACTATTGCTATCAAAAGCAAAAACAGTTGCAAATGCCAATCCTTGAGCAAATGGGTCGGCAGTTATCCAGTCAAATACTTGGTAATTCCCAGAAGCTTGAAAATCATATACAATGTATTCTGCAAAGCCATAAAAGAAATCGCCAAATGATCCGGCATCTGCGTTTGCAAGCATAGAAAAATCTGCATCCAACCCAATCACAGCAGAGAATCCGTCTATTGGCATTTCGCCAAACACATCACCAAATAAGGCGGTGTAGGCACTCAAATCAATAGCCAAGCACATGGTATTTACATTTAGTGTTGTATTACCAGCAGTTACCGTTGACGTTGATCCGGAACCTGATGTTAAATCCGATGACGAAAAGTAGATGATTGCATAACCACCTTCGGCGTATATAGTGCCCGATTGTGGATTAGCAAAATCCCATGTTTTCGGCAGACCAATTGTTCTTTCGTGAAGATTAAAATCAACCAATCTTTGTTTTTCTTCATCAAAAACTCGGACAATGGTCGGAGTGTTCTTCAATACAGTTTGAAGTTTTTCGAATTTACTTTTCTCCAACTTCATTTCTGTAGGCGTAATCTTTATGTCTGTAATTTTATTACAAGACAAGGCAGTTAAAACCAAAAGAGGTAAGATAATTCTATATAATTTCTTCATGATAAAAAAATTTATTAGTTAAACAACCAACCTAAACGAAACGTACCCTGATACGTTGGACCCCAGTTAAACGAAGTAGCATTTCCCTTCGAATCTGTGTTCTCCATAGAACTCTCTGGATTGTCATAATTCGTGCGGCTAATTCCACGCATCTCTTTCGAAAATCCAAAACCCATTTCTAAACCAAAAAACACTTGTTCTCCGAAATAATAATCCATTCCAGCAACAGCGTTTAGACCAAGCGTTGAATTTCTTGTTGAAGAAACTGTAGTTGCAATTTGAGATTCTGTAAACCATTGTGATTCGCTTGAACTCTTGGTCCAATCAACCTGCAATAAAGCCTCTGCACCTATGTATGGAGATAACTTATCGTTCCCGTTAAAATGTTTTTCATAACCCGGGCGCAGTGTTAAACTTCTATCAGAACTTAATGATTGAAGTTCCAATAAATCGCCCTCTGCTTCTTGGGTTATTGTCTTTGATCTTGACCCACCTAAAAAAGCCGTTAGTCTCAAAGCCGTTTTATCATCCTTAAAATGTCTGAAGCGAATTCCGCTGATCTTTACGGGCTCACTGCCTAAAGGTGCTACTTGTAACTCCAAACTGTGATCGCCTGAGGATTGTTTTTGTGCAGCACCAAAATGAAAGGTTAATGCTAAAACACACGTGACTAATAAAGAACCTGTTTTCATAAATTAATTTTTTTGTTTTTATTTTCTTACTTAAAATAATAATGAATTCCACCGCCGTAGATTAAACCAGTAGTCGTTCCGTAATTCAGACCAAAAGAACCAAGTGATCCCAATCCTAACTTCCAGTTCACTCCTAAGTTTCCGCCTAAAAATTCTGGGAACAATTCTATTCCAGCTCCAACACTCCAACCTATCCATGAAAATGAGTAATCGAACAAACTCGAGGTGTAACCGGGAATTGGAGTTCCTACGTATGATGATGTATAAGTAGACCTTCCTATTGTTCCGTATGCAAACGGATACCACTGACCCAAGCTTCCTTTCTTTTCTTCAAAACAATAATCTAACTCAGCACCTATGTTAATTAACTTGGCTGAATACTCACCGTCACTATAATTTTTATATCCAAAAGAAAGTTGACCTTTAAGGTTGTCGTTAAAACCAAAACGTGCGCTCACACCCGATGCTGGAAATGTGTAATTCAATCCCAATCCAAAAGTTCTGTTTCCACTATTTCTGCGTGGAGCAAAAAGTTCTGACTCCTTTGATTTCATTCCGTTCTGAGCAACCACTGCACCGAACGACATTGCGCTTAAAACAAGCGCTAAAAATAGTTTTTTCATAGTAATTAAAGTTTATTTCATCAAATATAAATCATTTATTTACACTATTTGTACACATATGTGCTTTTTTGTTCCGTGAAATGGTTTGAAATTGCACACAAGAGGCTAGATAAGCGAATGCTTCACGAGCCCCGGGGCGACATTAACCGCGCAGCAGGGCTGTTAGGCCTTGCGAGAAAGGGCGATTCTCGCATAAATGTGCATAAGGCAAGAGCGATTCCTTCGCGAGGGCAACTAGCGTTGCGAGGGTGTTTACACCACCAGTTTACCAGCGGTCTTAGCGATAACTTCTTCCAACGTGACATCCGGAGCCAATTCAACCAAATGAAATGCGCCGTCGCGGATATCGAAAACACCTAAGTCGGTGACTACTTTTTTAATGCAATGAATGCCCGTTAACGGCAAACTGCACTGTGGCAATAACTTCGAATTACCGGCCTTGTCGCAATGCTGCATGGCGACAATAATATTCTTCGCGCTGGCTACCAAATCCATTGCGCCACCCATGCCTTTCACCATCTTGCCGGGAACTTTCCAATTCGCAATGTCGCCGCTCTCGCTGACTTCCATGGCGCCCAAAATGGTAAGATCCACTTTCTGCGCTCTAATCATTCCGAAACTCATCGCACTGTCGAAAATAGAAGACCCGTCACGTAAAGTAACCGTCTGCTTCCCTGCGTTAATCAAGTCCGCATCTTCTTCGCCTTCGAAAGGAAATGGACCCATTCCCAAGATGCCGTTCTCGCTTTGCAATTCAACTTCCATTCCCTCCGGAATATAATTGGCTACCAACGTGGGTATGCCAATGCCCAAGTTCACATACGTTCCGTCTTGAACTTCTTGCGCAATGCGCTTCGCTATTCCAATTTTATCCCAAGCCATAATTATACTCTTTGACGAACAGTACGCTGCTCAATTCTTTTTTCGTAATTCACTCCTTCAAAAATGCGGTGCACATAAATGCCCGGCGTATGAATGTGATCGGGATCTAACGCTCCTAGCGGAACCAATTCTTCCACTTCAACAATCGTAATCTTACCGGCCATAGCCATCATGGGATTGAAATTGCGCGCGGTTGAACGAAACACCAAGTTCCCCATAGCGTCTCCCTTCCAAGCCTTCACCAAAGCGAAGTCTGCATCGAAAGCCTCTTCCATCAAATACTTCTTTCCCTTGAACTCGCGAACCTCTTTTCCTTCCGCCACTTCGGTTCCTACTCCGGCTGGAGTATAAACAACAGGCATTCCATACCCCGCTGCCATGCATCGAGTGGCCAATGTGCCTTGAGGAATTAATTCCACTTCCAATTCACAGCTCAACATCTGACGCTCGAACTCTGCATTCTCGCCAACGTAAGAGCTAATCATTTTCTTGACTTGCTTTTGCTGAAGCAACAATCCCAATCCGAAGTCATCTACTCCCGCATTGTTAGAAATACAGGTGAGGTCTTTCACACCCATCTTCACCAATTCGTTAATACAATTCTCCGGTATTCCACACAGGCCGAATCCGCCCACCATGAGCGTCATTCCCGAGGTTATGCCCTCACATGCTTCCGATGCAGAAGCCCTTACTTTATTAAATCCCATAGTCTATTTTATTCTGGCACGTCGCCGTCAAATTCCAATTCACCGTTGAAGAACTCTTCCATTGTTCCATCGTCACCGTCGTAGAACAAATCGCCCATGCCACCGCTAGTGCACTGAAAACGCAGGGGATCGTATTCCGTTGGCGCCTCGAAGTCTCCCTTCGAAATGGAAATGCGTTGATCTTTATAAATGCTGTTCATGTAATATCCGAATATCGGAAGCCCTGTATTCGCGCCTTGTCCAAGACCTGTGCTCGAGAAACGAATCGTTGGATCCTGCGCTCCTACCCAAACACCCGTTACTAAATCAGGCGTCATTCCAACAAACCATCCGTCGGTGTTGTTCTGAGTGGTTCCCGTCTTACCCGCTAGCGGATAAGGAATCTTTCCGTACTTCGGATTGGAACGAATACGCGATGCCGTTCCGAAATCACACACCCCTTTCATCAACTTCACCGTCTCGTGGGCAATGCCTGGCTCAAGCGCTTGGTCAATCACCGGATCTGCTTCGTAAATTAAATTTCCGTTCTTGTCTTCCACACGCATGATGAAAGTCGGTTCAATGTACAAACCGTGATTCACCAAGGAAGCCTGAGCTCCCACCAATTCAAACACCGAAAGTTCGCAAGCTCCCAACGCTATCGAATAGGCCATGGGAATGTAACTTTTCACGCCCATGTGACGCATCATGGCAATCACCGGCTCAGGTCCGAAACGCGCAATGAGCGTGGCAGCTATCGAGTTCACCGATCCTGCCAAAGCCTTTGCCATGGTGTATGTTCCGCCTGCTCCTCCCTTCGGACACCAGCGTGTTCCGTTCGGTAAGTCTATGCATCCCGCGCCCGTAATCTGATCGCACGGCTTCATACCCATGCGCATGGCCATGGCGTAAATGAAGGGTTTGAAGGTCGATCCAACCTGACGCCTCGAAAGAAATACGTTATCGTATTTGAAGTACTTGTAATCGATTCCGCCCACCCACGCTTTTACAAATCCGTTACGCGGATCTACAGACATAAGGCTCGCATGCAAAATTGTTTTGTGATAAACAATACTGTCATAAGGTGTCATGGTCGTGTCGCGATATCCCTTGTGCTTGTAAATTGTCATGCGAACTGGCTTGTTGAATTGCGCAAGCACTTCCTCCTCAGAACGCATGTTCCAGATATGTCCGCAACCGCCCGCATCTTCCTTACAATGGAAATGACCGTCCTTGGTTTCAATGTATGAAGCCGGCCTTCCACAATCGGGACACATCTTGCCGGAAAGTTTCTTGAAGCGATCACTCGTAGTGATGGCCTTGTTCATAATGGCCTCTTTGTCGCCTGTTGTAATTCCAGAATAAAACGGGTATTTATCTTTCGGACGTTGTCTTACGTTTCGTGTAAACGCTGGTTGAAGCTCTTTGCTCAAATGCTCTTCCACAGCGGCTTCCGCGTGTATCTGCATGTTTTTATCCAAGGTGGTATATACCTTCAATCCGTCTTCGTATATGCTAAAAGCGGTGCCGTCACCCTTCTTGTATTTCAACTCGCCATTGGCATCGCGAGTCTCTAAAATTTCTGTTAGTTTATGTCGAACCGCTTCCCGGAAATACGGCGCTTGTCCTTCATCGTGAGAGACACGCGCATACTTTAACCCCAAAGACTCTTTTCTATATTTTTCATAATCGGCTTCCGAAAGTTTTCCGTATTTCACCATTTGCGAGAGAACCACTTCACGTCGTTTCGTTACCAAAGAATCGCGTTTAATTGGATTGAATAACGACGAGTTCTTCAACATCCCCACTAGCATAGCGCCTTGCGTAATCGTAAGCGAATCAGGCGATGTAGAGAAGTAGATGTTCGCCGCACTCTTCAATCCAACAGCTTGATTCAAGAAGTCGTATTGATTCAAATACATCGTAAGAATTTCTTCTTTCGTATACACGCGTTCGAGACGAAGGGCAATGACCCACTCTTGTAATTTCTGACCTATTCGCGTGAAGATGGTCACATCTTCAAAGTCCCGAGTGAACTGCAACTTCGCCAATTGTTGCGTAATTGTGCTTCCACCTCCATCTGCTCCTAACGATACCGCAGCACGGATTAAACTACGCATATCAATTCCGCTGTGCTGCTTGAAACGCACGTCCTCCGTGGCAAGTAGAGCATCAATAACATGTGGGGGGATTTCTTGATACGCTATGTCTGAACGATTTTCCTTGTAGAACGATCCAATGGTAGTTCCGTCTGAAGCGTAGATTTGAGATGCCAATCCAATTTTTGGATTCGCCAATAATTCAATGTTTGGAAGGCCACTCAATAGCACCGCTCCGAGCACAACCATGAAAAAAATCCAAGGCGATATTCCAATCCACCAAAGGACTTTAGTGTATTTCTTTTCCTGTTCGGGCGTGTTTTCCATAGGTACGAGTTAACGCATTTTTCAGCGTAAAATTTCAACAATCAAAACTAAACTATCTACTGCGCCTTGGCGAAATAATTCTTTATTTTTTCAGCTATTTTTTCCCCTACGACTTGTTCAATTTCTTTTTGTGTAGCCAGTTTAATTCTTGAAACAGAAGAAAAATGTTGAAGTAATTTTTCAATGGTCTTCCCTCCAACACCCGCAATGTTTTCCAATTCGGAATGAATGGCGCCCTTACTGCGACGCTGTCTGTGCTTGCTCAATCCATACCTGTGGGCTTCATTCCGCAAATGCTGAATAATCTTTAAGCTTTCACTTCGCTTGTCTAAATAAATGGGAATGCTGTCGCCCGGAAAGAAGATTTCTTCCAAGCGTTTCGCAATTCCAATCACAGCAATCTTTCCGCGTAGACCGAGCAAATCCAAAGATTCCATAGCCGAAGAGAGCTGTCCCTTTCCACCATCAATAATCAAAAGCTGAGGCAGCGGTTGTTCTTCTTGAATTAACCTCGCGTACCTTCTGTAAACCGCTTCGCGCATGGAGGCAAAGTCATCAGGACCCACAACAGATTGTATGTTGAAGATGCGGTAATCAGACTTGCTCGGCTTTGCGTTTTTGAAAACCACACAAGCACTCACCGGATTCGTTCCTTGAATGTTCGAGTTGTCGAAACACTCTATGTGCACAGGATATTCAGGAAGGCGCAAATCTTTTTTCATGGTTTCCAAAATACGCTGCGTGTTCCGCTCGGGATCGAGGAAGGCTGCACGCTTACGTGCTTCCAACAAGAAATGATTCGCGTTTTTAAGAGAAAGTTCTACTAACTTTTTTTTGTCTCCTCGCTGAGGAACATGAAGTTCCAATCCAGGAATTTTTTCATGTATGTCGAAGGGTATCAGCGCAGACTTCGCTTGACTCTTCATGCGTTCGCGGAACGAACGAATAACGAACGCCAGCACTTCTTCGTCGGTCTCGTCGAGTTGACGAACCACCTCTGCCGTGTACACATGCACAATGCTTCCGCGCATGACGTGCATGTAATTCGCGTAAATGCTCTGCGCGTCAGATGCAATGGAAAAGACTTCCACATTGTCAATGTCTGTATTCACAATGGTAGACTTCGCTTGAAAATTTTCCAAAGTTTGAATACGCTCTTTCAACTGTTGCGCCTGTTCGAATTTTTGTTCCGACGCCAATTGAATCATCTCCTTTTTCAAGGTCTTCACCGCCTCTAAATATTCGCCTTTAATAATCCGCTTGATATGCTGAACACCTTGCTGATAATCTTCTTCCCGCTGCTTGCCAACGCAAGGTCCGAGACAATTTCCCAAGTGATATTCCAAACACACCTTGAATTTTTTCGCTTGAATATTCGCCTTCGAAAGATTCAGCGTGCAGGTGCGAAGAGGATACAATTCTTTGATTAAATCGAGGATGGAATACAACGATTTTCCAGAAGTGTATGGACCGAAATAGGTTGAACCGTCGTTTAAAATTTGACGTGTACTGAACACCCGCGGAAAGGGCTCGTTCTTAATCACAATACTCGAGTAAGACTTATCGTCTTTCAACAAGATGTTGTAACGCGGTTTGAATTTTTTAATGAGAGAATCTTCCAACAACAACGCATCGGATTCCGTTTCAACGACCGAATACTTGATGTCGCGAATTTTTTTGACCATTAATTTGGTCTTGATACTCTCGTATTTATTCTTGTTGAAATAACTCGTCACGCGATTCTTCAACACCTTCGCTTTACCTACATATAAGATGGACCCGCTCTCTTCGAAGAACTGGTAAACACCCGCCTTTTCAGGCAATGCTTTCAAAATACTTTTGATGTGATCGGAAACTTCCACAACACAAATATCGGCATATCTTCGCGACAATGAATTTTGTAACGGGCGCTACGGGTTTAATTGGAAGTCATCTTATTCTTCGATTGGCGGAAGAAGGAATGCCTGTTACCGCTTTATTTCGAAATGAAAAAGGACAATCAGAAGTCTTCGTATTGTTTCAATTCTACGGAAAGGAAAATCTGTTTTCTCAGATTCAGTGGGTGAAAGGAGATGTGGAAGATGCCGACGACATGTATGATTTGACGGAAGGAATAGACACTGTTTTTCATTGCGCGGCCATTGTTTCTTATCACAAAAAAGAAGCTTCACGTATGTTGGAAGTGAACATTATCGGAACGAAAAACGTAGTGAACGCTTGCATTGAGAACGATGTGAAACACTTGATTCACATAAGCTCCATTTCTGCATTGGGTGATTCAAAAGGAGAAGTCATTGATGAAGAAACCCCGCGCGATTTCAACGATTATCATTCAAATTACTCGAAAGGAAAATATCTTTCTGAGCAAGAGGTTTGGAGAGGCATTCAAGAAGGATTGAACGCGACTATTTTGAATCCGGGTGTCATCTTCGGACCGAACAATTGCACCCGCAGTTCTGGAACCATGATTGCGCGGATAGACAAAGGCCTTCCGGCCTTACCCGCTGGTGGAAGCGGAATTGTTTCAGTCATAGACGTTGTGGAAGTCATGATTCGCGCAGCCAAGCAAACACCGACCAACGAACGCTATATTCTCTGCGCAGAAAATGTTCGCATGGCAGAACTCTTCACGAAAATTGCAGATGCCCTTCAGGTTAAAATTGGAAAAACAATTGCGAAAAAATGGCAAATAGTTTGGTTGTATTACGCGGAAGCACTTGTTGAATTGTTTACTGGAAAACGTGCAACCATTACACGAGAAATCATTCGCAATTACGATGAAGTGAAACAGTTCGATGGGAGCAAAGCCATGCGCGCATTCGGATTTGAATACCGAAATACTTTTTCAAGTATTGAAGACACCGTGAGCTATTACAAGGTTCTCTCGAAAGGTGCTTCGCAAGCCGAATAGCAAAGAAAAAGCCCCTTCAACAACGTTGAAAGGGCTTAACCAAACCAAACCTCATAACCTAAATCGTATTATCTGTCGGCGTAAATCCAAACGCCAAGCTGGATATTTATGTTCTTTTTCATAGTCGTTTACTTTTTTCTTTTAACAAAAATGTAAAAGAGTATGCCTCCAAATTTTTCAGATAAAGCAAAGGCCCCGATAAACTGATTATCGGGGCCTTTCAATTCAGAAGTGGTTTTAATTATTCCACAATAATCATCTCTACACGACGGTTTCTAGCTCTTCCGTCTTCGGTGTTGTTCGGAGCAATAGGCTTGTCAGGACCGAAGTACAATACTTCAAAGCGATCAGCAGCAATGCCTTTGCTTACAAGGTATTTCTTCACGGATTCAGATCTGCGTTTCGATAAAGTCATGTTCGCTGTGCGCGAACCTACATTATCTGTATGACCAGAAATACGCAACTTCCAATTTGCATTCGTTCCCATAAGGTTGGCCAATTCAACCAAACCGCTGAATGAACTTGAAAGAATAACTTCACTATTCGTTTTGTACTCCAAGTTTTCAAACGCCGTCTTCATCACTTGCTTTTCCTCTTCTTTCAAGATAACCACTTCGGCTTCCTTCGCGAAACGGAAGAACCCATCTGCTTCTATGTAGGCGTTCTTTCCGCGAAGATTTGGTGAAGTCACGAAGACCGTCTTCACCGTGTCTGCATTGTATCCTTCCAACTTAAACTTCGCAGTTTTCGTATCAACATCACTTCCGTAGCTGTAAACACCACCGCCTTGTTTCACTTTTTCAACTTGTGTTTTAACATTGAAATAGGTTAACTCTGCAGCTGGACATCCCTTCAATTCCGCGATACCATAAACTGTTGGACACTCGTCTACTTTGTCTATGATGTTGTCTCCGTCTGTATCTGGACAGCCATTGTATTGAACCAAACCTTTGGTATCTGGGCAATCGTCATTGCGGTCCATTACACCGTCTGAATCTCGGTCCGGACAACCGTTAAAAATAGCCAATCCTTTTTCATCAGGACAATCGTCTTTCGAATCGGTAATGCCATCGCCGTCTTTGTCAGGGCAACCTTTTAACTCAACTACTCCAGCAACTTCAGGACAATCGTCTTTCAAGTCTGTTACACCGTCGCCATCTTTATCTGGACAACCGTGTAACGCTGCAAGGCCTGGCACATCGGGACAATCGTCTTCTTCATCGCGAATGTGGTCACCATCACGATCTGGGCAACCTCGGTACTCCCAGGTTCCAGGTACTTTCACACATTGATCTTTACGGTCAGACACTTTATCCTCATCGCGGTCTTTAATGCGTTTGTATGCAATTGGAATTCGAACCATCACGTAAGCATCTAATCCTGTAATTTCTTTTTCTCCAAATCCATCGCCACGAAGAAATGCGCGATAAGGATACATGCTGCTTGTTCCAAGAGTAACCGGACCAACGCGCAAGGCTATACCGGTGCGGGGTCCCATAATGCTGTTGTAGCTAATTGGAATTGAAACTCCAGCAATGCGATGATCCCAACGGGGGGTTACAGAAATGGTTGTAAAATCATGAACCTTGTTTGCGTTGGAATTGAATCCGAAAGCAATGAAGTTCGTTTGATTAATATACAAGTCTTTCCAAATGTGGTAGTCTACCTGTGTGCTGAAAGCGGTTGGCAAATTCATTTTATAATTCGCACCACCACTTGACCCGCCGAATCGAGCAGTCAACGTGTCGTCTAATGCCGCTATTGGCGTGGTTCCAAAATCCAATTTCGAAATATCCCAATTGCTGGTGTTCGCTGTGAAGTCACCGCTCTCTCCACCCTTTGAAAACTTAACTCCCCCAAGGTCAGTCATAGACAAACCCACTTTCAACTTGTATTTGTTCTCGTTGCGCTTCCACACATTGGTTTCACCGTCCATGTCGTGCTTGTGCTTCGCATAATCGGGGCGCCATTCGTAAATCAATCCAAAGTCAAATCCGATTCCGAGATTTGATACCACACGATAATTCGCGTTATCTTGATTCGCTTCGAAATTCGTGGAGTGTCCGTATTGCACCTCTGCGTTGTACAACGAAACCGTTGAATCGGAATTCACGGCATAGTCTAAATTGTCTATGAACAAATAGGCCGACTGCAAACCTTGAAGCGCTTTTAATGTCACTCCAGCCTTCAAGAAATGTTTTTCTTGATCTATCAACACTCTTCCATACCCAAGCGCATATTCCATCCACGACATGGTTTGAATAGATAGCTTTTCGTTGGTAATTCTTGTGTTGTAGAGCGAAGGGTAGTTCAACGAATTGTAGGCAAAACGAAACAAGTCGCCACCAACCCCATCTACATTCAAATACGTTCGCGCTCTGGCGGAAAGCGAAATTGAATTTTTCTCATTGATGGAAACCAAGAGACTTGGCAAATAAATGTTATTGAAGACAAACGCCCTTCTGTTATCTTCAAAACTTGCATTTGTAAAATCTTCGGTAGGAGGAGTGGGGTCCAATAACGGGTAATTCGATGACGTTAATCCTCCTTCTCGTACCAAATAACTTGGTTTGAAACCAAGAAAATTATTCGCCACTCCGAATCCGGTTCCGAAAAATTGAATTTCAAATTTCAATCGGTTGTCGGCCAGGTTCGCTGGGTTTATATACACGCTCGAAAGTCCGCCGTAGTTGCTCGAGGCAATGCCCAAAAGATCTTGAGCCTGAGCGCCTACTAGGGTTAGCGCCGAAAAAACGAGAAGTAAAAATCTTTTCATGTAATAATAAATTACTTAGGTATGGTTTAGGTGAAGTAAAGAAAATCAAAAAAACTCAAAGAATACGACAACAATTCAAAAGTGTTGAACATTTGACGTTTTAAAAAAAAGCAGGAAGAGGAAACTTAAATCGCTCGTTAACGTATTTTTCCAAAGTGAAACAAATAGCATTACTTCTTTTCATTGGGTTGGCTAACTTGGCCGTTGGACAAGATTACCGCGCGGCAGCCATTCAGCAGTATGCTGAAGGGAATTACGATGTAGCCCTGCACAGCATTAATCGATTAGAAAAATTTGAGTCTTGTGATTACTTCATTAAAGCCAATGCTCTTCAAAAACTCGGGCAATTTCAGCAAGCAAGTTTGAATTACAATGAAGCAAAATCAAACGGATGCAAGGACGAATCTCTCCTATTGAATAACGGAATTTGTGAATATTCACTGGGCAATTTAAGCGAATCGGTTCAAATGCTGAAGCTATACACACGCGAGCACAACACGAATTTTCAAGGACACTACTGGCTGGCTTCAGCGTATTACCTTCAACATAAATATTCAAAAAGTCGCGATGCACTTGAAACGGTTCTTTCGCTGAATGAAAAATATGCGCCTGCGTATTTTCTGGATGCAGCCATTCACCAAAGCAGAAAACAATACGGCGCGGCTGCAGAAACTTTTCTCGAAGCATATGCGCTAGACAGCACGCTAGAGGAAGCGCTCCTGCAAGCGGGGGTATCACTTCTCGACATGCAGAAGTATGAAGAGGCTCTAACTATCTTCAAGCAAATGCTAAAACCAGCAAGCAAATCCTACGTCCAAGCGTTGTACTACGTGGGTGAAACTTCTTACTTGTTGAAGGAAAACGAAGAAGCTTGTATATACTGGAAAGCCGCAGCTGAGGCAGGAGATTACGATTCGAAGGAAATTGTTCGCACGTGGTGCGAAAACAAAAAGACGCCTATTTTCAAAATTCGATCTTCAAAATTGAAGTTCTAATTCAACACCACCTTCACGCTCCAGTTGGCGCGAACTTCAATGGGTTTTGAAAATACGTTTACAGGTTCGCATCTTATTTTTTGTTGAAGATCTGCAATGTCCCATTGCCCGTTTTTATTCACATCGTGCACCAAACGAACAGTGTATTTCCCTGGCTGAATGCCACTAAAAACAAGCGTTTCAGAATAGTCTACCTTTCGAACAACAGTTCCTTTTTCATTGCGAAGCTCAACGAATTTCTTGAAGCTTTTGTCTTCCAGTAACGGAATGGACAATTCAAGATTTCCTAATTTTTCAGCGGATGGAAATTCAAAATTCAATTGAAGGGTGTCGTTCGTGGTGCCGTATGCAGTTTCCCAAGCGCCGGGTAAAATACGCATGCTTCCCTTTCCAACAAGTTCACTCGCATTCGCTTCAATTTGTATCGCATAATGAAGGGGCGAATCCGTTTCAACAATAGTCGCTGAGACTTGAATTCCATGCAGTGTTATTTCACAAGAACTTCGCATTAAAATCGCGTAAGACGGGGATTTCACCAACGCCAATTCCTTTGGGTTTTGTTGAACGCTTCCTGAAAATTTAAACTTTTTCATCTTCGGCGACTTGGCCACAAAAACACTCAAGGTATCTGCGGGTTGTTCGTTGAACGAATAAGTAACGCCTTCGAAATTGTTGTTGGGCACAATACCCTCTCCTCCGCCCATGGCGAAAAATAAAGTGTCGCTATTCAACATTGAGCCGTAACGAAAGGGGGTATTTACGGCGGAAGGTGACAATCGAATTTTTTCAATCATACCGTGAGCGCCAACAATAAAACCACTTCCAACAGAATCTGTCTTGAACATTTCTTCTGTAATCTTATCAACTTTCTTTGGAGAGAAGCGCATATTCAAGGGGATATTTTCTTGAGTTGAAATGGATTGTTCCATGAAATCGCCCACTTCATTTTCGTCCCAAATTCTGTTTTCATTCAAATCGGAAAAAGCAGCAATGTGAAAGTTCGCTTTCGGTAGATAATTAAAAGTAAATGCTCCTTTTTCGTTAACTTTTTTAGCGTAACCGACCGACCCCAACAAACTATCGGCATATAAAATAACGGCCGTCTTTTCAGGTACACCGCCTTTCTGAGCGTCGTACACCATTCCACTGATTGAAGCCGAATCGAGTGCACTTCCGGTCGAAAAAACAAAATTCAACGCAGCTTTATTTCCTTCCGTAATATCTGAAATGGCATTGCCGAATTCTATCGTGTATGTAGTGTTCGCCTTGAGGGTGTCGTTCCACGAAAGCATCGCCAAACGCTTATTGCAAATTAATGTGGCAGGTTGTCTTAAAGCCGGAGAGACAATGACTTCATTCGCTGCGCCGGCTTGAACGTACTCATCGAAGTTCAACACGAGCGTATTTGTAGCCACGTTCGTGGCGAAAGAGTCTATACTTTGAGTGAGTAATTTCGGAGGAGTGACATCCTTCGCTCCGCCGTTTAATCCGCGTACTTGCGCACATCCCACTGCGAAGAGTGCGCTTCCGATAACGATGCTATTTCGAGGATTAAAAAACTTCATTCGCCAAAATATTCGCTATTTCTTCCAATCCTGTTAGATCGTCTTCATCGAAAAAATCGAGTTGTGTACTGTCAACGTCTAACACCCCAATGACTTCATTCCCCTTTATAATCGGAACTACAATTTCGCTTTTGGAAGCGCTGCTGCAGGCAATGTGTCCAGGAAATTCATCTACGTTGGGAACAATAATCGAAGCCGCGTTGGCCCAAGAGGTTCCACAAACTCCTTTGCCGTGTGTAATTTGCGTGCAGGCCACAGGGCCTTGAAAAACGAAGAGGTTCAGGGCGTTGTTGTTAACGATGTATATGCCTGTCCAAAGAAAATCGAAATTTTCTTTCAACAAGGCCATCACATTTCCAGCTTTCGCAATAAAGTTAGGCTCACCATTACACAAGGCAAAAGCCTGCGCACAAGCGGCTTTGTAGCGGTTTTCCTTCGAAAGCTCTTTCGAGATAGTTGGTAATTCAGACATAGAAGTTCAAAAGTACAACACCTTGATAAAAATCTTGTGATTTGTGTAGAAAGGCGTAACCTATATTTGCTGACCTAAAGACAAAATGTATGTCATCAACTAATTTTAGAGATCGCCACAACGGCCCTCGCCAAGAAGAAGTCTCGCACATGTTACAAACCATTGGTGTGAACTCTATTGACCAATTGATTAACGAGACTGTTCCTGCGCACATACGCTTGAAAGCTCCGTTAAATATCACCAATGCGCTGAGCGAAGACGAGTATTTAACTCACATCTGGGAGCTAGGAAAAATGAACGTAGTTGCGAAAAACTACATTGGTTTGGGTTACCACCCGACCTTTACTCCGACGGTTATCTTAAGAAATATTTTCGAAAATCCAGGATGGTACACGGCCTATACTCCCTACCAAGCCGAGATTGCTCAAGGACGTTTAGAAGCTATATTGAACTTCCAAACTATGGTTACCGATTTAACTTCATTGCCTATTGCAAATGGAAGTTTATTGGATGAAGGAACTGCTGGTGCGGAAGCCATGATTTTGTTCTTCCACAGCCGTTCAAGAGCGAAAGAGCAAGCGGGAGCAAACAAGTATTTCGTAGACGCAAAGACTTTTCCACAAACCATAGATGTATTGACAGGACGCGCTTTCCACCTCGGTATTGAGTTGGTGATTGGCGATTATAAGACGCATGTATTCACTCCAGAATTCTTCGGGGCTTGCGTTCAATTCCCAAATGCTGAAGGAAACGTAGAAGATTATTCACTTTTTTGTGAAGGTGCGCATGCAAACGACGTTTACGTTTCTGTTGCATCTGACTTAATGGCGTTGGCAACCTTAACACCTCCGGGTGAGTGGGGAGCTGATTTGTGTTTCGGAAACTCACAACGCTTCGGTGTTCCAATGGGATTCGGTGGACCACACGCTGCGTTCTTCGCAACGAAAGAAGATTTCAAACGCAATATGCCAGGACGTATCATTGGTGTTTCGAAAGATCGTCACGGGAACACGGCTTATCGCATGGCGCTTCAAACGCGCGAGCAACATATTCGCAGAGAAAAAGCTACTTCAAACATTTGTACGGCGCAAGCCTTGTTGGCTGTAATGGCTTCTATGTATGGTGTATATCACGGACCAAAAGGAGTGAAGAGCATTGCTACGCGCATTCATACGTACACGCATTCATTACGCAACGCATTAGTAAGCGCAGGAATGAATGTGGTGAATACTTCGTTTTACGATACGTTAACGATTGCTTCTACAGACGCAGGAATTCAAGAACGTGCAGCTTCACACAACGTGAACATGTATTTCCACGCTGGTGGTTTAAGTCTTTCTTTGAATGAAGCAACGAAGCCGGCAGACTTGAATGAATTGTATTTCATTCTAACTGGAAAAGAAGGAGCCGTTAGTTTAACTACCGAATGTTCATTCGGTTCAATGGCAAGAACATCATCATTCATGACTCATCCGCATTTCAATTCACACCACAGTGAAACAGAAATGTTGCGCTACATGAAAAAATTAGAGAACAAAGATTTGTCTTTGACTCACGCAATGATTCCATTGGGATCTTGCACCATGAAATTGAATGCTACAAGTGAAATGATGCCATTGTCTTGGCCTGAATTCAACAGCATTCATCCTTTCGCGCCAGCCAATCAAACATTGGGATACAACAAGATGTTGGAAGAACTCGAAAGAGATCTTTGTGAATGTACTGGTTTTGCTGGTGTTTCACTTCAACCTAACTCAGGTGCTCAAGGTGAGTTGTCTGGATTGTTAGTAATCATGGCTTATCATAGAAGCAGAGGAGATGGACATCGTAACATTTGTTTAATCCCATCTTCAGCGCACGGTACCAACCCGGCATCTGCTGTAATGGCTGGATTGAACGTTGTTGTAACGAAGTGTGATGAAAACGGAAACGTAGACGTTGCTGATCTTCGTGCGAAAGCGGAAGAGCACAAAGATAATCTTGCTGCATTAATGGTGACATACCCTTCTACACACGGTGTATTCGAGGAAGCCATCAATGAAATTACAGATATCATTCACGCCAACGGAGGACAAGTATACATGGACGGCGCGAACATGAACGCACAGGTTGGTCTTACCAATCCTGGTAAAATTGGCGCAGACGTTTGTCACTTGAACTTACACAAGACCTTCGCAATTCCTCACGGAGGCGGCGGACCTGGTATGGGACCTATTGGCGTTGCAGCGCACTTGACGCCATTCCTTCCTTCGAATGCATTTGTGAAAACAGGTGGAGAACATGCCATTAACGGTGTTAGTTCTGCACCATTCGGAAGCGCAATGATCCTATTAATTTCATACGGATACATTAAGATGTTAGGTTTCGACGGAGTAGCTGATGCAACGAAGTATGCCATCCTTAACGCTAACTACATGAAAGCGAAATTGAAAGATCATTATGATGTTTTGTATACAGGAACGAACGGTCACGTTGCACACGAAATGATTTTAGATTGTCGTTCATTCAAATCTTTCGGGGTGGAAGTGGAAGACATCGCGAAGCGTTTGATGGACTATGGATTCCATGCACCAACTGTCTCTTTCCCGGTAGCTGGAACAGTTATGATTGAACCCACAGAGAGCGAGCCGTTGGTGGAATTGGATCGTTTCTGCGACGCTATGATTCACATTAAAAAAGAGATTTTAGATATTGAAAGCGGTGCTGCAGATAAGCTTGACAACATGCTGAAGATGGCACCACACACTGCGCAAGAATTGACCGCAGACGATTGGACTCACCCGTATTCAAGAAGCGCAGCGGCTTACCCCATGCCAGGCTTGCGTGAAAATAAATTCTGGACCAGCGTGGGTCGTGTAGACAACGCATACGGAGATAGAAACTTAGTTTGTACTTGTCCGCCTATGGAAGCGTTCATGTAAGACAGACCTTACACATTTCAAAAGGCCTCACTTCGGTGGGGCTTTTTTATATCGCCTCAATAAGCAATTCCAAAGGCTTCCACGACAAATCGAATGTCGTAGCAATGTCTTCATTAGTAAGGGTTCCGTGATAGAGATACACTCCATTGCGGAACCCTTTCTGATTTCGAATCAGATTCACGATTCCTCCTTCGTCGCCCAAATCTAAAATTACCGGCGCGAAAATATTTGAGAGTGCATACGACGCTGTTCTTGAAACACGCGCTGCAATGTTGGGAACGCAATAGTGAATAACGCCGTGCTTGCGGAAAGTAGGATTCTCGTGATTGGTCACTTGCGATGTTTCGAAACATCCCCCGCGGTCAATACTCACGTCTACAATCACACTTCCTTCTTTCATTCCTTGAACCATCTCGTCAGAGACCACAACCGGTGTTCTTCCTTTCTTCGCGCGAATAGCGCCTATCACAACGTCGGCATATGTCAACGCACGTTTCAATTCAGATGGCTGAATGGTGCTCGTCCACAAGTTAACGCCCAAATCGTTCTGAATGCGCTTCAACTTATAAATACTGTTATCGAAAAGCTTCACACTTGCACCTAAACCCAGGGCAGCGCGTGCGGCGTTTTCTCCAACGGTTCCGGCACCAATGATTACCACCTCGGTTGGACGAACACCTGTAATTCCGCCAAGCATAAGTCCTCTTCCCCCGGTATGGTGGCTCAGGTATTCTGCGGCTAACATGATGGAGGTATTCCCTGCTATTTCGCCCATTGCGCGAACAATGGGGTAAATTCCTTTTTTATCTTGAATGTAATCCCACGCAATGGCGGTAATCTTTTTCGCTGCAAGTTGAACGAAACATTCTTTGGACTGAACCGGTAAATTCAACGCTGAAATGAGCGTTTGCTTTCCGGGCATGAGTTCTATCTCTTCCAAACTCGGTGGGGCCACCTTCATGATGGTGTTGGCCTGAAAAACCTGTTTGCGGTCGTAAACAATAATAGCACCGCTCTCGCTGTAGTCGTGGTCTAAAAAATTACTCTCGTTTCCAGCTCCCGATTCTATAATAACCTCGTGACCTCTGCTTACTAATAGGGCAACGCTTTCAGGTGCCAAAGCCACTCTGCGTTCTTGAAACGAAGTTTCCTTAGGAATACCAATGGTTAAGCGTTGCATGTTCTTTCCAACATGCAGCATTTCTTCTTGCGGAGCAAGCGCCGCTTCGTGCGCAATAGAATGATAATGTTTATTAGGAAGGGCCATAGGATGAGTATTCTCTTCACCGAAGTTACGAAACCTTGCTTATTATTTTTGAAAGGACCGAATTATCTGCTATTTTTGGGCCTCAAATAAAAACTATGTCACATTCAGATTCTCCGAAACAAGGTTCATTGTTCTTATGGTTCATCATTCCATTCGCTGCAATTTTAACTTTAATGTTTGTAAGCATTAATCAGAACGCTGCTCCTCCTATGACTAAGCTTCCTGGTGAAGTTCCTGCAAAAGAGGTGGAAGAAGTTAAACACGAAGACCACAAGGCTACCGCAGATACTTCGAAGCATGCGGAAGGTGTTAAGACTGTAGATGTGAAAGTTGAAGCTGCTCCTGCTGAGCATGTTGCTCCAGCTCACAAAGCTGCTCACTAAAACTCAAACACGCGCTTTCCTTCTTCTTCACGAATACGAAGGAAATTAGGATTGTCGAAATAGTCGAAAGCCACTTGAGGCCATTCGATAAAAACATACCGAGCGCCGAATAAATAATCTTCGAAGCCGAACTCTCGCAGTTCGGCTTTTGACTTTACACGATATAGATCGAAATGATACATGCGTTCGTTGTTGCGCAAATGGTATTCATTCACCAAGGAAAAAGTAGGCGAACTGGTGTTTTCTTCCCCCAATAATTTTGCAATAAGTGAAATGAAGGTTGTCTTACCCGCGCCCATTTCTCCTTCCACACAAAATACACCCGATGGATGTTTCTGAATGAATTGCTGAGCAAGCGGCTCTAATTCTTCCAACGAATAAACTTCAAACTGCTGCATGTTATTTCGATTGTAACACAATGAATGGAATGATCATTTCCTCCAATGAAATCCCTCCGTGCTGAAACGTGTTTTGATAGTAGTTCATGAACTGATTGTAGTTATTCGGATAAACAAAGAAATCGTTATTCGTGGCGAATACGTAGGCGGTGCTTATGTTCTGTTTCGGTAAATGCGCATCACTTGGGTTGCGAATTTCAAACACATCTTTCTGATTGTAATCTAAATTTCTTCCCGCCTTGTAGCGCAAATTTGAATTGGTATTTCGATCTCCAACTATGCGAATCGGATTTTCAACACGAACGGTTCCATGATCGGTTGTAATAATAACCTTGCACTTCTTCTCAGATAAATGCTTCAGCATTTCTAACAGCGCACTGTGCTCGAACCAACTTTCGGTTAACGACAAATAGGCCGGCTCGTCATCTGCCAATTCCTTAATCACATCCATTTCAGTGCGGGCATGACTAAGCATGTCCACGAAATTGTAAACGATCACATTCAAGTTGTTCTTCAACAAATTCGTGTATGAATCGGCTAATTTCTTTCCAGCATGGTAATTCGTAATCTTATTGTATGACCACTTCACATCGAGACCCAAACGCTTCAATTGCGTGCCTAAGAAATCTTCTTCGTGCATGTTTTTTCCGCCTTCATCTTCTTCACTCATCCACCAATTCGGATAAAGCTTTTGCATTTCTGATGGCATTAATCCAGAGAACAGGGCATTGCGCGCGTAGTGCGTGGCTGTAGGAAGAATGCTGAAGAATAAGTCTTCTTCTTCAATTCTATAATACGGTTTTATATGAGGAATAAGCGTCTTCCATTGATCGTAACGCAAGTTGTCTATGACCAACATAAACACGGACTCATCGGCCTTCGCGGAAGCAACTAACGGCGCGACGCGCTGACGAAAAACAGAATTCGTAAGCAAAGGTGCCTTCGAAAAATCTTTCATCCATTCGAGGTAATTCTGCTTTATGAATTTCGAGAATTGCTCATTGGCTTCTCTTCTTTGCGTCTTGAATATTTCATTCATCCCTTCGTCGTTCGACCCGCGAAGTTCTTGCGCCCAGAATGTCATTTTCTTGAAGAAATTTTTCCATTCTTCGGCGTTCATGCGTTGACCGAGCTGCATGCTTATCTCGCGAAATTCCTGACGATAATCATTGGTGGTCTTTTCACTCACCAATCGTTTTTCATCGAGATTCTTTTTAATGGTCAATAAGATCTGATTAGGATTAACGGGTTTAATGAGGTAATCGGAAATTTTCGAACCGATGGCATCTTCCATAATATGCTCTTCTTCGCTCTTGGTAATCATAACAATGGGAAGAGAAGAGTCAATTGCCTTCATGTCTTGAAGCACTTGCAAACCGCTAAGTCCAGGCATGTTCTCATCTAAAAATACGATGTCGAAAAACTCTTTTTTCACCCAATCAATAGCAGAACGGCCATTGTTAACGGTAGTCAGCACATAGCCTTTTTGTTCGAGGTACAGAATGTGCGGTTTAAGCAATTCTATCTCGTCATCGGCCCAAAGTATTTTTACAGGATTCATTTCTAATTTTTATGTTGAAAGCAACAGTGCAAATGTCGTAACGAAGTAAAGCGAATAAATTGCATAGCCGTAAAAATTATGAAGACTATATTTGTAGGCGTAACGTAAACTTCATCATGATAGACAACATTCCAGATTTCATTCCCTATACTTTTCTAGTGTTACTATCGATTGGAATTGGTGTCTACATATTCAAAGACACCGTTCGCTTCGCACTAAAAAGTAAAAAGACCCCAGGAAGAATTGTCAATTGGATGAGCGCGACAGAAAAGGGAAAGAAATATTACTATCCGGTAATTGAATACACTCCGCAAGGAAGTGAAACGATTCGTGTCCGAACTGAAGACCGCTGCGAAAAAGAACCCCTCTATTCGGTGGGTTCAGGTGTAATCGTGAAATATGATCCGTCAAACTTCAAAACGATTCGGGTTGAATACCCGAAAAAAACTTCCTAACGAATAGGTGTTGTTAGAATCGGATTATCAATACGGATTCTGAAGGAAGAAAAACCTAATTTGCGGAAGTATGTGGGATTTCATTCAAAGTATTACCAACCCTGAGCAAATTTTGCACATTGGCGGACTCGCGCTAGTGCTCATTATTTTATTTGCTGAAAATGGGATTATCATTGGCTTCTTTCTTCCAGGAGACTCGTTGTTATTTTTCACAGGGCTTATCACTTCCACTCAACCGCAACTTCTAGATACTCCCATCGTCAATTTACTTTTGTATATGTCCATAGCCTCGCTAGCCGGCTGTTTGTTTGGTTATTACTTCGGATGGCGCTTGGGGCCGGCTATTTTCAACCGAAAAGATTCATTCTTCTTCAAGAAGAAATATGTAGACGTTACGCGAACCTTCTACGAAAGACACGGAGGAAAGACCCTCATACTTGGGAAATTCCTTCCCTACATACGAACCTTCGCGCCCATATTAGCCGGTGTTATTCATGTCCCGTTCAAATCATTTTTAGGCTTCAACGTTGTTGGTGCTATTGCTTGGGTTTGTTCTCTCACTCTTTTGGGGTTCTTTTTGGGTGAAAAATTCCCCGGAATAAAGGACTACCTCGAATATATTATTCTTGGATTCATTGTCGTAACGAACGGATTCGTTGTTCGCGCCTATCTCAAAGAGCGCAAAAAATCAAAGGCAAAAGAAAGCGAGGTCATCGATTGACGTGCTTATCTTTGCACCATGGAAAATTTCGATGTAGTTGTTGTTGGCGCGGGTCCAGGCGGATACGTAGCTGCTATTCGTTGCGCGCAATTGGGTATGAAAACCGCCTTGGTTGAGCGTTATTCAACACTTGGAGGAACTTGTTTAAACGTTGGGTGTATTCCTTCGAAAGCGCTTCTAGACTCCAGCGAGCACTACCATCAGGCGGTTCACACGTTCGAAGCACACGGGATTGACTTGGGTTCAAAGCCAAAAGTGAATTTAACACAAATGGTGAAGCGTAAGCAAGACGTGGTAGACCAAACAACCAAAGGCATTGATTATTTAATGAAGAAAAACAAAGTGACTGTTCTTCACGGACACGGCACTTTCACTTCTTCAACAACTGTTTCCATCGCAAACGCAGACGGTACAACCGAAGAGGTAAGCGGAAAAAATTTCATTGTTGCTACTGGATCTAAACCAGCGAACTTACCCTTCATTCAGATAGATAAAAAACGCGTTATAACTAGCACCGAAGCGTTGAAGATGGAAGAAGTTCCAAAGCACCTCATTGTTATTGGTGGCGGAGTAATTGGACTTGAATTGGGAAGCGTTTACGCGCGTCTGGGTTCTAAGGTGAGTGTGGTGGAATTCATGGATGGAATTATTCCTACCATGGATAAAACAATGGGGAAAGAACTTCAAAAATCATTGACGACAATTGGATTCGAATTCTTCCTTTCACACAAAGTGAAAGAAGTAACTGCGAAAGGAAAGACGGTTACCGTTAAGGCAGACAACTCAAAAGGAGAAGAGCTTACCCTAGAAGGTGACTACGTTCTTGTTTCTGTTGGAAGAAAACCTTACACGGACAATTTAGGATTAGACAAAGCGGGCGTTCAAGTAGACGAGCGCGGAAGAATTGCTACGAACAATCACCTTCAATCAAGCGTTCCGAACATCTACGCAATCGGCGATGTAGTGAAAGGCGCAATGCTTGCGCACAAAGCAGAAGAAGAAGGAACTTTCGTTGCGGAGGTTATTGCCGGACAAAAACCGCACATCAACTACAACTTAATTCCAGGTGTTGTTTACACATGGCCTGAAGTTGCGAGTGTTGGATATACAGAAGAGCAATTAAAAGAAATGGGCAAGAACTACAAAGTAGGAAGCTTCCCATTCAAGGCGAGTGGAAGAGCTCGTGCGAGTATGGACACCGATGGGTTGGTGAAAGTATTGGCCGACAAAGACACCGATGAAATTTTAGGCGTTCACATGATTGGTCCGCGTTGCGCAGACATGATTGCTGAAGCCGTTGTGGCTATGGAGTTCCGTGCTAGCGCGGAAGACATTGGACGCATCTCTCACGCTCACCCAACATTCACTGAGAGCTTCAAGGAAGCGGCGTTGGATGCGACGGCGAAGCGCGCGATTCACATTTAGTCTTCGACGACTTATTTTTTGTGAGATTTTTTATTGCCAGAACCAAAGTATGTTCCGATAGACCATGAGCGTTCCATGAAGGTAATGGACTGCTGAGCGCGGGCGTTTTTGTCGCCGTCTTCCAACATGATGTCACCTAAATAAGATCTTCCGAATTGCGCACCTACTTGCGCGAAGAAATGTTTGCCTGCTTCAAAACGAAGACCTGAAGAAGCGCTCCAGCCCCATCCTGCAGCGTGCAGCCAATTCAAATGACGTTCACCGTAAAAGGTGAAGTCTGTCCAAGGTAAGAAAACCCCGAGGTTTCCAGAGCACCACATGTACAATCCGCACTGATTGGTTTTGTTTCTCCAAACCGGAGCGCGGTATTCTGCAGCCGCGCGGACAAAATTGAATCCGTTGCTGTGGTGAAAGTCCATGAAATCCGAGGTATAAGTAATTTGTTGATTATTAAAATTACCGGTAGGATTATTCAATACCGTTGGATCATATTTCGCTGGATCAATGTATCCATCCAAAATACATGACTGCAATGGCGTTAGTCTGTACTTCATGTGATCCCAGCCCACTGAAACAGAGAACTGGTCGGTTAGAAAGCGACCAAAGCGAACATTGAATTGCGGTACGCTGAAATACTTAATGTTTAAGTAAACATTTGGATCAAACTTCGCGGGCATGTCAGTAGCACTTACTTCCTTCAATTCGAAATCGTATCCATCTCCCTTGAAATGAATATAGCTTCTTAGGTAGGAAGCACGGTTATAACCCCAATAAAAATAATTCTGTCCCTTGCGATCGGAAACCCCGCCCCATGAAGACTGTGGCTCGTTCGAACTCTGAGCGAAAGTTGTTATGCCCATAAACACAAATAGGAAAGCAAGAAGATTTTTCATAGAATGAAATAATTTGCAGCAAATGTAATTGCTTAAACATGAACCACACCGCATTAGGAAAAAAAGGCGAAGCCCTAGCGCTCGAATTTTTAAAGAAAAAAGGATATAAGGAAGTCGCGATGAATTGGCGAATAGATCCTTATGAAGTTGACTTAATCATGATTGATCATGATTATCTCGTCTTTGTTGAAGTAAAAACGCGCAGCACCGACGCTTTCGGTAATCCGCTAGATGCAGTGAATCCACGTAAGCGACAGAAGTTGATTCGTGCAGCGCACTTGTTCATTGTGCTTCACAACTATTCGCTAGAACCTCGGTTCGACGTTATTTCTATTGTAGAACAAGAAAACGCCTCTACAAAAATCTTTCATTTCGAAGAGGCATTTTACCCTATTGCTAAATAGCAAATCCTCCGGATCAATCGAAACGAGTTTCGATCAATCTCTTTGAGATTAATCCGACTTTGTAGGATTAAAGTTTCACTACTTGCTTACGTAGAGTTCCTTCTTCCGTTTGCAATTCAAGAATGTAATCTCCTGAAGACAAATTGGAAAGATCAAGCACCGCGTTTCCATTTGCTACGCGTTCTGAAAGAACCAGTCTTCCTGAAAGATCGCGAATGGAGAGATTTGCACTTTCATTCGTGTTTTTCCATTGAACGTTCAACACATCGGTAACCGGATTCGGGTATACATTCAACTGGTCTTCCAAGGCAATTTCTTCCACCCCAACGTTTACAATTATCATATCAGATGTTATAACGCAACCATAGCTGTTCGTCACCTGCACGGCATAAACACCGTTTGGCGGACTAATCAGATAATAAGTAATTGCACCTTGTAAAAGCATTCCATTGTAGAACCACTGGTAAGTATCGTAAATATCTTCAACCGACAACTGATCTGCCGCCGCATTCCAGAAGGCTTCAATAGGCGCACAATACAAATACGGTTCGCTCGTAGAAGAACAGCCGAATTCGTTTTGCACGTAAACCGTATAATAGCCAGATTCCGTCATGGTTAAACTAGACCCCGATTCTCCCGAGATCAAAACACCGTCGTAATACCAGAAGTACGTTGGCATGGTGTCGTTCGAGCATGAAATCACATTGCCCGTTGCGCTCACCAAAGCATCGGGTTGAGGAAATACGTCTACACTGGTTGAAGCTGAAATATTCGTCACCTCGCTTAATGCAATGTTAATGGTTCCTGAAGTTCCATTCCCAGAATTGAAGGATTGAGAACCTACACCAATATTGAAGGAAGAAGTTCCTAAATTATCATCTTGCGTAATGTCGTCAGAATCCCAAAAAGTAATAGTATACGGCGGATTCGAAAGAGTAAAGTTCACATTGGAATACGAAGCGCTTGTTTGATTAGTCACCGTTCCGCTTGTGTAAACGGCGCTTCCTGCAGAGTTGTTAATGGTGAAGTATGGGTCTGCCGTGCTGAACAAATCATCAGCATCGCCACTCCAATTTCCGTTCACTCCGGCCAAGCTTACTGAAGTAATAACATAGTTCGAAATAACGGTTTGAAGAGAAGCCGTGTATGTTCCCGGGGTACCGTAATTAACAGGCGCCGGATCGGCATCTGTGCCCGTTTGTCCGTTTCCAAAATCCCACGTGTAAGTGGTAAGTTGTCCAGCGTCGCCAGCTATTGTTGCAACATAATCTACATCAATAGAACCGCACCCAGCAGACTGGTCGAATGCAAAAGTGGAGGTGCCACCGGGTCCCTGTTCAACAATTAAAGTAATAATGAAGCTGTCGTTTTGAGTAACCTCAAATCCGAACGCTTCAGCGAGAGCGGTAATGCTAATGACAATATCGTAAGTACCCGGTAAAACGGGGGTTCCGCAGATAGTAGCACAGCCATAGTTTTCGCCTTGCGGTGGATAAAAAATTCCATCGGCATCATTCAATGTAAATTCCAAACCAAAAGGAATTCCTGAAACATCGGTAATGGTTAATTGAAGCAACGTTGCATTCACTCCTGAACCAGGGTCTGTAACATCGGTTGGAATAAAGAACGTCATGACCTGTTCGTAATAGACACCTGTGGTGGCATTCGGCGGAATAGCAGGACAAATCATGGGTGTACCCGTTGTGTTTGTGCAGGTGGGGTCAGGAGCACATGTTGGACATTGTGCGTTCACGGAAATAATTCCAACAAAGAACACAGCTAAAAAGACGTAGATATTTTTCATAGGTTAAGGTTAGAGCTAACGCTCATTCAAGATTAGGTATTTTTTTCTAATTGTGCAATGCTTTCCACAATAAAAACACCAAAGAGATTCTATCTTCGCAAGCACTATGAAACAGTCTTTTTCCAGAAAATTATTCGCCTACCTCGTAAACGGTTTGGTGCTTGCTCTTCCCGTATACATTACTGGTTATGTTATATACACCATCTTCGACTCACTCGATCGCGTTATTCCAATTGAACACAAATACCCTGGATTGGGAATTGTTCTTCTGCTCATAACACTTGTAATTCTGGGCTTTCTTGGAGCAAAAATTATTAATGAGCAGATAAGAACTCGCTTTTCAAAATTCTTAGATCGCATTCCATTTATTAAAACTATTTATAAGAGCATTACAGATATGCTCGGGGCATTTGTAGGTAATAAGAAACGCTTCAACAAACCTGTTTTGGTGAGATTAAGCAAAGATCATGAAGTGGAAGTTATTGGATTTGTTACGGATGAGGACTTGCAAGAAATTGGAGAGGCGGAAGCTGGAAAAGTTGGGGTTTATATTCCAATGAGCTACAGTTTTTCCGGACACTTGGTCATTGTTCCGCGCAGCAACGTAAAGCTTATTACAGGAAATTCTCTTGAACTCATGAAGTATGTTGTAAGCGGCGGTGTTGTTGAATTCGAGCACGACAAAAATGAAGGAACGAAATAGAGCACTTGTCTTACTTCACTTCATTGTATTTCTTTGGGGCTTTACAGGTATCCTTGGAAAGGAACTGAGCTTTTCTGTGACGGTATTGGTTTTCTTGCGCATGATGGTAGCGTTGGTATCCATTGCGATCTATAAATTTTTCTGGAAGAAGTCGTTTGTGGTTTCGCGTTTCGATCTTACCAAACTATTGTTCGTGGGTGTGCTTACCGCCGCTCATTGGCTGTGTTTTTTTTACAGCATTCACATCAGTAACGTGAGTACTGCTCTTGCGGTCATTAGCACAACGGCGTTTTTCGTTGCGCTTGTTTCACCCATATTTTCAAGAAAGAAATTTGTGTGGAAGGAACTTGCCCTTGGGACTTTGGTTACCGCCGGTGTAGCCGTTATTTTCAATGTTGAAATGGAGTACGCTTGGGGAATAGTATTCGCTCTGTTAGCTGCTTTGTTCGCAGCTGTTTTTTCTTCCTTCAACGGAAAATTTATTCGCACTATTCACGCGAGCAACATTGCGTTTTATGAAATGCTAGGTGGAAGTGTTGTCCTCATTGCTGTCATTTCATTTCAACACGAATGGCACATCGTTAGTGAATTGAACAGCTACGATTGGCTACTCGTTATTCTACTCGGCACCGTTACAACAGCTTTTGCCTTCATTGCGAGTATTAATGTGATGAAACATCTTTCCCCCTTTTCCTGCGCCATTGCTATAAATCTTGAACCCGTTTATACGATTGTATTGGCCTTACTTTTTTATGGGCAATCGGAATACATGCGTCCACTTTTTTACGTCGGAGCAGTTCTTATTCTTTCCAGTGTATGGTTAGAGAGCCTATTAAGGAAAAAGGCTTCTACTTAAAAACATACCCCCTAACATAATCCACCACAAAGGTGTTCTTTTCAAAAACCGAACGTTCATTCGACTGCTGAACGGCCATATCTACCAAGAGCTTCATGGGTGATTGCGGAAAGACATTTTCTTCTCTTCCTTGAATAATCTTTCCGTCTTTGCGATCGCTGGCTTTTTTATATCTGTATAGCGTTCGCATTTCTTTTCCATCTGTATACCACACAATCGCATTCTCTGTCCACAACACACCATAGGTGTGCATTCCCGAAGAACCGTCGAACGGTAACTTCACACCAACACCCGACATTCGCTTGTTGTAATGCGTTGTCATGTGTTGAATCCGTGATAGCTTTTTCTGACTGAATCCACCAAAGAATTTTCGCTCGTTCCAAAACTCGAAAACATCAATTTCATTGTTCGTTCCATTTGATTCGCCGTACAACCAGAATGCGGGCCAAGCGTCTCTTCCCTTCGGCAACTCACAACGAATTTCATAATATCCCCAATGAAACAATTCCTTCGATTCAAACTCACCTGTATCGTATTTGAAATTGCCTTTGCGCTCTTTCATTCCGTCGGTAATCCAAACGTAAAAGGTTTGATCTTTTCTTTCTTTTGGAAGTGTAGTGATGGTAACTTTTCCATTCTTCACCACAACACTTTCCTTGGTTAACCACTGCTGCGTAATCTTCTGCTCGGCGTCGCGAACCACACCTTCGCGAAGATCCCATTTTTGCTCATCTAACTTCAATCCGCTAAACTCATCGCTAAACGAAAGCTTCATGGGAATATTCATTCCGCGAAAATTAATGACCGTGTCTTTCGGCTGTGCCAAAACCAACGAAGGCCCTATTGCGCATACCACGACAAGCAACATCTTCCACATAAAATATTATTTTTTAGGTTGAAACCACGATGAATACATGACATAGTTATTCGCTATGCGCTGCACTTCACCTTGAAACAATTCCGGAGAAAGGTCTTTGATTTTTTTTGCAGGAATACCGGCGTATACACTTCCACTTTTAACGTGTGTTCCTTCCGTAAGAATGGCACCTGCAGCAATAATGCAGTTCTCTTCAATCACACAATTGTCCATGACTATTGCTCCCATTCCAATCAACACGTTGTCATGAATGGTGCATCCGTGAACCATAGCGCGATGGCCAATACTAACGTTGTTGCCAATTTTAGTTCCTGCTTTCTGATAGGTGCCGTGAATAATAGCGCCGTCTTGAATGTTTACTTTGTTGCCTATTTCAATGGTGTTCACATCGCCGCGAACCACAGCGGTGAACCACACGCTGCATTGATTTCCCATGGTAACCTGACCAACAATCGTTGCGTTTTCAGCAATGAAACATTCGTCGCCCCATGTTGGAGAAACACCGTTAACAGGGAGGATTAAAGGCATAATAAAAAATTACAAGGGAATATTTCCGTGCTTCTTGCGTGGCATTTTCTCCACTTTATTTTCAAGCATTTCAAATGCTCGAATCAACTTCTCACGCGTCACTGCCGGCTCAATTACTTCATCTACATATCCGCGTTCTGCAGCGCTGTATGGATTTGCAAATAGTGTCGCGTACTCAGCTTCTTTTTCTTTCCACTTCGCTTCTTTATCGGCAGCTTCTGCAATTTCCTTTTTGAAGATAATTTCAGCTGCGCCCTTCGCGCCCATTACAGCAATCTCTGCAGATGGCCAAGCGAAGTTCATGTCTGCACCAATGTGCTTGCTGTTCATTACATCATACGCTCCGCCATAGGCCTTGCGCGTAATTACAGTAACGCGAGGAACCGTTGCTTCGCTGAATGCGTAAAGCAATTTCGCTCCGTTAGAAATAATTCCGTTCCACTCTTGATCGGTACCCGGTAAGAATCCAGGTACGTCTTCCAACACCAATAACGGAATATTGAAGGCATCGCAAAAACGCACGAAGCGCGCAGCCTTGTTGCTGCTCTTAATGTCTAATACACCTGCTAAAAAAGCAGGTTGATTCGCAACAATACCAATGCTTCTTCCCGCAAGGCGGGCGAATCCGACTACAATATTTTCTGCGTAATCTTTATGCACTTCCAACCAAGACTCTTCGTCTACAACAGCTGCAACAACTTCTTTTATGTCGTAAGGTTGATTCGGATTGGCCGGTATAATTCCATTTAAACCTTCTCTTCTTTCGTTGCCTGCTTCGTAAGGCAAGCGCGCTGGAGTTTCCTCGCAGTTTTGCGGCATGTACGAAAGCATTTGACGAATAACCTTCAACGCAGCAACATCGTTCTCTGCCGTCAAATGCGTAACACCACTTTTCGTGCTGTGAGCACTTGCACCGCCCAAATCTTCACTGCTCACTTCTTCGTGAGTGACGGTCTTCACTACGTTCGGACCAGTGACAAACATGTAGCTGGTGTTTTCCACCATAACAATGAAATCTGTTAAGGCC
>Ga0114971_10000024_pt1 | contig 77066 bp, 70 predicted proteins | sample M_140625_MF_Meta_FD_87320 | JGI IMG/M metagenome (GOLD analysis project Ga0114971, IMG submission 87320) | Freshwater microbial communities from Lake Montjoie, Canada to study carbon cycling - M_140625_MF_MetaG | ecosystem: Environmental > Aquatic > Freshwater > Lake | place: Lake Montjoie... | reverse complement strand
TAACAACAAAACTAAGTACCATGGCTTTTGATATCGAAATGATCAAAAAATTGTATGCTGCAATGCCTGCCAAAGTAGAAGCGGCTCGAAAATTATTAGATCGTCCTTTAACCTTATCTGAGAAAATATTATTCTCTCATTTACACAGTGATCAAAAGCTTGAAAACTTCGAAAGAGGAGGTTCTTATGTAGACTTTGGGCCAGATAGAGTTGCTATGCAAGATGCTACTGCTCAAATGGCATTATTACAATTTATGCAAGCGGGTCGTCCTAAAGTAGCTGTACCCAGTACAGTGCATTGCGACCATTTAATATCTGCAAAAGTAGAAGCTAAACAAGATTTACAAGTAGCCACTAGTGAAAGTAAAGAAGTATATGATTTCTTAGCTTCTGTATCGAATAAATATGGTTTAGGTTTCTGGAAGCCAGGTGCAGGAATCATTCACCAAGTTGTTTTAGAAAATTATGCTTTCCCTGGTGGATTAATGATTGGTACCGATTCTCATACAGTAAATGCAGGTGGATTAGGTATGATTGCAATTGGTGTGGGTGGTGCAGATGCTTGCGATGTAATGGCAGGCTTACCTTGGGAATTAAAATGGCCTAAATTAATAGGTATTAAATTAACAGGTAAGTTAAGTGGATGGACCGCTCCTAAAGATGTGATTTTAAAAGTGGCTGGTATTTTAACGGTAAAAGGTGGTACTGGTGCCATTGTAGAATATTTCGGAGAAGGTGCAACAAGCATGAGTTGTACAGGTAAAGGAACTATTTGTAATATGGGTGCAGAAATTGGTGCAACCACTTCAACCTTTGGTTACGATGCAAGTATGAGTCGTTATTTGCAATCTACTGGACGCGCCGATGTAGCAAGTTTAGCAGATGGTGTAGCTGCACATTTAACAGCAGATCCTGAAGTATATGCAAACCCAGAAAAATATTTTGATCAAGTAATCGAAATTGATTTAACAACTTTAGAGCCACATTTAAACGGGCCTTTCACACCAGATTTAGCTACACCTATTTCTAAAATGAAAGAAGCTGCAGCAGCAAATGGCTGGCCTACTAAAATTGAAGTAGGTTTAATTGGTAGCTGTACCAATTCTTCTTATGAAGATATTAGCCGTGCCGTAAGTTTAGCAAAACAAGTAGCAGAGAAAGGATTAACTACTAAGGCAGAATACATGATTACGCCAGGTTCTGAACAAGTAAGATATACTATTGAAAGAGATGGTTTTTTAGAGGTGTTTAGCCAAATTGGTGCGAAAGTATTTGCCAATGCTTGTGGGCCTTGTATTGGAATGTGGGAAAGAGTAGGTGCAGAGAAAAAAGAAAAAAATACGATTGTACATTCTTTCAATAGAAACTTTGCAAAACGTGCAGATGGTAATCCAAATACATTTGCATTTGTTGGATCTCCAGAATTAGTAACAGCATTAGCTATTGCGGGTGATTTAAATTTCAATCCATTAACAGATACACTTACAAATAATAAAGGAGAGCAAGTAAAATTAGACCCTCCTACTGGTGATGAATTGCCCTTAAAAGGTTTTGCAGTAGAAGACGCAGGATTTCAAGCGCCTGCTGCAGATGGCTCTAATGTGAACATATTAGTGGACCCTAGTTCTAAACGTTTACAATTATTAGACCCATTTAGTGCATGGGAAGGAACTGATTTAAAATCTTTGAAATTATTAATCAAAGCAAAAGGAAAATGTACGACCGATCATATTTCTATGGCAGGTCCTTGGTTAAAGTTTAGAGGTCATTTAGATAATATTTCTAATAACTTATTAATTGGTGCCGTTAATTTCTTCAATGAAAAAACAGACAATGTAAAGAGTCAACTCAATGGCAATTACGATACAGTGCCTAATACACAAAGAGCTTATAAAGCAGCAGGTGTTGGCACTATTGTAGTGGGTGATGAAAACTATGGAGAAGGAAGTTCAAGAGAGCACGCTGCCATGGAGCCAAGACATTTAGGCGTTCGTGTTGTATTGACAAAATCATTTGCACGTATTCATGAAACCAACTTGAAGAAACAAGGTATGTTAGCTTTAACTTTTGCAAATAAAGCAGACTATGATAAAATCTTAGAAGATGATACCATAGATGTTACTGGATTAACTCAATTTACAGCAGGCGAACCTTTAACATTGGTATTAACACACAAAGACGGCAGTGTTGATACGATTAAAGCCAACCATACTTATAACCAACAACAAATTGAATGGTTTAAAGCTGGTGGCGCTTTGAATATTATCAGAAAGCAAGTGGCAAGCTAGTAATTATTAGGCTTTAATGAAATTTAAAATCCCTCTAAATACTTAGGGGGATTTTTTTTACCTTTAATACATGATTAATACAGCACTTGTTTCTTTTGGCATGAGCGGAAAGCTTTTTCATGCTCCCTTTATTGACACGAACCCCCATTATCATTTAGTAGGATGCTGGGAAAGAAGTCAAAAAAATATTCAAGCCATTTATCCAAATACAAAATCATTTGGGAGCTATGAAGAAATTTTAGAAGACCCTACGATTCAATTAGTGGTTGTCAATACACCCAACGATACGCATTACGAGTATACGAAGCGAGCGCTAATTGCAGGCAAACATGTAGTAACAGAAAAAGCATTTACGGTGACTGTTAAAGAAGCAGAAGAGCTAGACGCTTTAGCACAAAAACTAAATTTAAAATTAGCAGTTTATCATAACAGAAGATACGACGCCGATTTTTTAACCCTACAAAAATTAATTGCAGAAGATAAAATTGGAGCATTTTTAGATATCCAAATATCTTTTGAAAGATATAGAACCACCTTAAGCCCTAAAGTACATAAGGAAACCAATACCCCAGGCTCAGGTGTATTATTTGATTTAGGCCCGCACTTAGTAGACCAAGCCATACTATTAAGCGGTATGCCAAGTTCTGTTTTTGCAGATGTTAGAACCACCAGAAAAGTGGGGCAAGTTGATGATTATTTTACAATGCTTTTATATTACCCTACCCACAGAATTTTATTAACCAGTGGCATGGTATACATGCAACAATTACCTGCTTATAAAATTTATGGTGCCAAGGGTTGCTTTATAAAATACCGAGCCGATATACAAGAAGACGATTTACTCGCAGGTAAAAAACCCAATACCCCCAATTGGGGAGTGGAAGCCAAAGAAAAATGGGGTATATTAAGTACTGATACCGATGGAAAAATAAGTACGGAAAGCATCCCTAGTTTAGCTGGAAATTATGGAACCTTTTATGAGAAAATGGCTTACGCTATAAACCATAACGAACCCGTACCTACTTCAGCAAAACATGGCACAGGCATTATACGCATCTTAGAAGCAGCAAGAGCAAGCTTTGCCCAAGGAAAAATATTTGAAATCTAAACCTAATATGGCACACCCGCACTTGATAGCCATTCAAAAAGTTTTTGCATTCCATAAAAACGCTACGGTTTCTAAAGGTGCTAAGGCCTATATGCTCAACCAATTTGAATTTTATGGAATTAAAACACCTATAAGAAGAAAATTGTGTAAAGAATTTTATAAAGCAAATCCCATCAGCACGCATAAAGAATTAACTACACTTATTAAAGAATGCTTTGCTGCACCACAAAGAGAAATGCATTATTTTGCTATAGAGCTTTTAGGCTATCATAAAAAACTATGGTCAAAGCAAACCCTTCCATTAATTGAGTGGATGATTACCCATAATAGTTGGTGGGACTCGGTGGATAGCACCAACTCGCATGTCATTGGAAAATTCTTTACCCAATTTCCATCATATATAAAGCCCACCACTTCTAAATGGAATAAGTCAAGCAATATTTGGCTTCAAAGAATGAGTATTTTATTTCAACTCATGTATAAGGACAAAACCAATACGCAACTACTTACCAAGTATATTGAACATTGTGCATTGGAAGAAAACTTTTTTATCCGCAAAGCCATTGGCTGGGCTTTACGCGCTTATGCTTATTCCGATGCTAAATGGGTAAAAGGGTTTATCAAAACGCATCCGCAACTTTCCAATTTATCAAAACGCGAAGCATTAAAGCATCAATAAAAAAGCCCCAAGATATTCCTGGGGCTTTTAAAATAAAGAGCTAAAAAGATTTACATTTTTTTAGCATCTTCTAAGAACTTCGCTAAGCCTATATCGGTTAAAGGATGCTTTAACAATCCTAAAATTGAATCTAAAGGGCAAGTACAAACATCTGCTCCAGCTTCAGCTGCCTTCACAATATGTAAAGCATTTCGAATAGAAGCGGCTAATATTTGTGTATTGAAACCTTGTATGTCGTATATATGTCTAATTTGACCAATTAATTCCATTCCATCCCAACTGCTGTCATCAATTCTACCAATAAAAGGAGAAACATAAGTTGCTCCTGCTTTAGCAGCTAAAATAGCTTGCCCTGCAGAGAAAACTAAAGTACAGTTGGTTCGAATGCCATTATCAGTAAACCACTTAATAGCTTTAATGCCATCTTTAATCATGGGTACTTTCACTACTATGTTTTTGTGAATAGCAGCTAGTTTTTTGCCCTCTTCCACCATGGTAGCAAAATCGGTAGACAATACTTCCGCACTAATATCTCCATTTACCAATTCACAAATAGCTTTATAATGAGCTGCAATGGCTGCTTCACCTTTAACGCCCACTTGCGCCATTAAACTTGGATTAGTCGTCACACCATCTAAAATACCTAAGTCATTGGCCTCTTTAATTTGAGCTAGATTACCTGTGTCAATGAAAAATTTCATACAAATTGTTTTTAATAATTATTATCTACCAAAAATAAAAAATGGCAGGCTACTTGCATCGCACCGCTCAACCGCTTATCCTTGCTGTATTCCTACCCTGGGGAGTTTCAGCAGGAGCTGGCCGTGCAAGACCTGCCGGTGCAAATATAGCAAAAAAATACTACCAATTTTGTTTTGAATTTACGGCCCCAAAACCAATGATATGATCATGTCTAGCGCCTGGCGGCCTATAATAAACTATAATAGAATAGTTGTTTTCTGTCTCCCAATGATTGCCTTCTGTTTCGGCAAAATCATTCATAAAATTAGCCCCATTATTGTCTCTAAGAATATAGTTGTAACTATAATAGCCTTGTTTTAAAAGCAATGTTTTTTGATAAATTCCCAACTTTGCATCAAAAATCATTTCGGCATCCTGATCTAATTTATTGTTAGTGAACGCACCTGCTAGATATAATTTTTGACCCATAAAAGGAATTTGATCCTTTGGCAAATAAGTAAATTGTACTGTTGCATAATCGTTTTGATTGTCACTTTGAAATGATTCAGTATTAGAGATAATAAAATTTCCATTTAAATCATTAAAAGTATAATAAGCCGAACTAGCCCTTGATACATCCGGCTTAAGTATGACTTTTGTGATAGTTCCTTTATTATCAAAATCGGCGATTCTATCCGAGCGCAATCTAAGGCTTTGTAAGTCTAGCCATCTTGCTTCCTTGCCTGCAGGAAAAATGAATTGATCTTCACTATTATATTCTACTAAGTTTCCTCTTATAAAAGTTGGAGCCGATACCGTTGCCGCATCATTATACCTAAAATTTTGTACAACTTGAACCGCCATTTGATCTGTTTGAAAAAAGGGTATTTTTTTTACATCTAAAACAAATTGTATTTTTTGATGGGACCTAGATATCACACCATCAAAAGGTTCTTGAACCATGGCAGCAACACTCACTTGGTCTTCAGTTACAAAAAAACGTTTTGTAAAAGCAATCTCACTAGCATTTCCATTTTTATATACTTTAATTACATAATTTCCAGACTGCGTGGGCTTGCAATTGGCATTGGGAAAAGTAAATTGATAATGATAGTAAGGCTGTGTCGCTATAGAAGAAACCGTAAACTGATTTATTTTATTTTGATTAAACCCTTGCAAATAATCGAAAGTGCTTAGATTGGCTACTGACCAGTCTGCGTTTCTTAATTCTACCGAAAAATAATAGTCCTGGTACTCGGTTTTGAAGTCATCAAAACTTATTTGTATAGGGGTAAGCTCATTGAGTGATACTACAGGGATCGCTAAGGGTTTATTGATAGGATGAATTAAAACAGTATGTATACCCTTTTGATAAATACTATCAGGATTTATTTGACTGCTCGCCTTAAGACAGCAAGCTCCTAAAAGCAAAGTGGCCATTAAACATCTTATTATCATGTACCCAGGTATTTGGTCTCTACGAAACTACCCTTTTAATCCTAATTTATAAACAGAAAAAACTAGATTTGTTAAAAATTACGCATTGTCTACCGCCTTTGAAATAGCAAAAAGAATTAGTTTTCAAAAACAGAAAAACTATACGCGCTTTATAGTTAGACTCTCTATTGCAGCTACTGCAATAAGTGTTGCAGCCATATTACTTACCTTTTCCATTGTCAATGGATTTCAAGAAACAATTGCCCATAAAGTATATCAATTTTGGGGTCATATTCGTGTAGCTTCTGTGAACGGCGCACCACAAAGTATAAACAACAATTCAATTGCTAAAATACAAGCAAATAAAACAATTACTAGCATTACGCCCTTCTTGAATCAATCAACAGTATTGTCTTTTGAACAAGATATTGAAGGCGTTGTAGCAAGAGGAATACCTACCGATACAGAAATACCTTTTATCAAAAGTGGTGGTGGTTTTTCTTCCAAAAAGGGAGATTTAAAAGATAGCATTTCCGACGAAATTATTATTTCAGACAATATTGCTACTAAACTCAATATCAAAATTGGCGCTACTATTAGACTTTACTTTTTAAATACAGGATCGGTTCAACAAAGAAAATTAAAAGTAGCTGGGCTATATCACTCTGGTATCGAAGAGTATGACAACCAATTTATATTAGTCGATTTAAAATTATTACAACAACTCAATAATAACCAACTAGTAGAAGGCTACTCGATTGTCGTCAACAAAGAAGCAGCGATACCATCTACTACACAATGGTTACAAAAAAGCTTACCTGAAAACTGGGTAGCTACTTCCATTTCCGATTATTATCCTCAAATTTTTGATTGGATTGGCGTTCAAACAATTAATAGAAATGTGACCATTGCCATTATGCTCATCATTGCTGTCATTAACCTCCTCACTTGTTTATTTATTTTAATGTTGGAAAGAGTTACTATGATTGGCACACTAACAGCCTTAGGCGCGTCTCAAAATTTAATTAGAAAAATATTTTTATACCAAGCTAGTTTTATCTGTTGGACAGGAATTCTACTAGGGGCCCTCATCGGCCTTGGCCTTTCTTTACTACAACAAAAATTGGGTTGGATACAATTAGACGAATCGGCTTACTTTATTAAAACCTTACCTATTAAAATGGATACGATTCAAATTAGTAGCGTCATTATAGGTACTGCAGTAATAAGTTATATCTCATTCTTGCTACCCACTTTATGGATCAAGAAAATTTCTCCTGCAAAAGCCATTCAATTTGATTAAGCTTTCAATTTTGCTAAAATAATGCCAGTAGCCACTGCGGCATTAAGAGATTCTGCTTCTCCAATTCTTGGAATAGCAATAGGGTTGGAAATATAGGAAAGTAAATTTTCTCTAACACCCTTTGATTCATTGCCAATTAATATAAAATTGGCAGCTGCCATTTTAGTTTCATTAATTGAATTGCCAGTTAATACTGCTCCATAAACAGGTAATACAGTGGAATTTTTTACATTAGATTGAAGCAATGCTTGTAAATCCATCGATACGATGCCAACTCTAAAGCAACTCCCCATGGTGCTTTGAATAACTTTTGGATTATACCATCCAGCCGTATCCTCAGAAACTACAATTTGATGGATTCCAAACCAATCAGCTGTCCTTATGATAGTACCTAAATTACCAGGATCTTGAATCCCATCTAATAATAAAGTAGCTTTTCCCTTAAAAACAAGCGGTGTAGCTACTACCTTCTTTTCAACTATGGCCATTACTTGATTAGGTGTTTGCAAGAGGCTTAACCTTGCTAACATGATCTCATCTACTTCCACCACTTCAGCAGGTAAATGACCCTGTGACTGAATCCAAGAGGGCAAGGCGATAATTTTGCGTATCACCCAATCCGAAGCCAATAACTCCTGCAACATTTTAGGCCCTTCTACAATAAACACAGATTCTTCAGCCCAATGTTTTTTATGGGCAAAAGATTGAATATATTTGAGCTCACTATTATTTATCATTTACATGCAATTACGGAAGCTTAAAAATATTAGTTTCTTGTCAAGATTTTACTTACTTGGCCTTTTATTTTTATTAAATGCATGTGCAGACTTGAAAAAAGCCGTAATTCATGACTATCCAAAGCAAATGAGCTTTGTTTTTGACAATAAAGTAGTTATTAAAGATGATGACAATAAAATTGAGCAACAAACACTTGCCATAGATTTAGCCAATTATTGGGATGATAGCATCAAAGCAAGACAAGTGCGTCAATTTGGTTTTTTTAACACCCTACTTCAACCACTGCGCCTACAAGAAGATAAACTGGAACGTACTAGTCAGTTTATGAAAATATATTTAGCCACCAAAGGATACAATCATCCTTTATTAACCCCCATTGTAAAAGTAGATACCATTAATGAAGAATGGAGAGCGCATCTAACCATGGAAATTCAATTGAATAAGAAAACAATTATCGACACTGTAGTATACGAGTTAAATGATACCCTTTTACAATCCATTGCCAATAGAAATAGCGGGGAGGCATACGTAAAAAAAGGAATGGCTTATTCAAACGAATCTATAAATAACGAGCTGGATAGATTGGTAGAATTATTTAGAGCCAATGGTTATTATTATTTTACAAAAGAAAAAATATTTGCGGAAGTAGATACCTTGAATCAGCAATTAATGGAACTGAACTTAGACCCGATGGGTCAAATCAATCAAGTTAATCTTGCCAAACAAGCACAAAGCGAACACCCTAATTGGAAACTTAGCTTTCAATTACGTAAAAATAGTGCTTCCGAATTAAAGCAATATCCCATTGGACAACAAATTTTTTACACTGATTTAAAATTAGCTGATAATCCAGACAGTATCTTAACAAAACAATTACCACAACAAGAATCGTATAAAAATATTATTCAAAATTATACTACCCGAAAATTTGCCTCTTCTTTGTTTGAAGAACAGTCCATTATAAAAAAAGGTGACTTATTTAACGAAAAATTATATTACCAAACACTTAATAACTTCAGTGGTCTTGGTGCTTGGCAACAAATAGATGCAAGAACTACACTTCAAAATGATAGCGTTTATCTGCATTACTTTTTGGTCCCTTCCTTAAGACATAGCTTTAATTTTGATGTGGAAGGAAGTAAGAATAATTCGCAATTGATATCAGGTAATTTATTAGGTCTTTCTACAAGTGTTACCTATCGAGATAGAAACGTACAAAAAAAATCAATCTCTTCCATTACCAGTGCCAGAACAGGTATTGAATTAAACGTCAATAATGGCAGTCAAAATTTAACACAAACTTTATTATGGAATCTGGGGCATACTTATAGCTTCCCTAATTTAATAATTCCTTTTGTGCCCAAACAAACCACTTATCCTAATCGCACCCGAACTACCTTTTCCTTAAATGGCGCATACATTGATAGATTAAATTATTATCAACTTCAATCTTTTACCACCAATTGGGGCTACGAAATAAAGAAAAATATCAACGGAGCCGAAGACACTTGGACCTACAAGCCTATCAATGTAGAATTATATCACATTAAAAAACTTGCCAAATTAGATAGCTTATTATTGTTAAATCCTTTTTTACGCTCTTCTTTTAATGAGGGAAATGTGATAAGCCAAACATTTAACTATTTACATCAAGGACCTTCTTTGCAAAAACCCAATCAAAATAATTATTTAAGAATAGGCATCGAAGAAGCAGGTGGCTTATTAGGATTATCCACTAGTGTTCAATCTCATATTTATAGATATATTAAAGCTGAAATAGAAGTAAGAAAACTTTACAAATATAAATACACAGAATTAGCTTTGCGTTTTATGGGTGGTTGGGGCAATAACTATAGCAACGACCCTGTCTTAAAAGGTCAATTGCCTTTCTTTAAACAATTTACAGCAGGCGGCCCTTATAGTATGCGTGCTTGGGGCTTGAGGCAACTGGGATTAGGTAGTTCTCAGTTTTATGATACTAGTTTAAAAAGCCAAAGCTTTGATCGTTTTGGTGATTTACAATTAGAAACGAATGTAGAATATCGCTTTCCCTTATTTCAATGGGGCTCTTATAAAATTGGATCTGCTTTATTTACTGATATAGGAAATATCTGGAACACAAGAGAAACAGAACAAGATCCTGCCGCGGGTTTTAAATTAGATAAATTATATAAAGATATTGCCGTAGGCATAGGAACGGGCCTTAGACTTGACTTCAACTATTTTATTATACGAATAGATTACGCGCTTAAAATGAAAGACCCTACTCGTCTTCAAAATGATGGTTGGTTAGATATTGGAAATTTTAAATGGGCGGAGGTAAAACCGAATGGGATCAAAGTAAATAATTACGCACTGCAATTTGGAATTGGTCTTCCCTTTTAATGCTATTGTTTCAATAAGGAATGGATTTCCGTTTCTAAGTCCTGCCATTGCATGGCATTAGTTACATCAAACTCACCAATTTTTGTTCTACGAAGTGCACTCATATAAGCACCTACTTGTAAAGCCTCCCCAAAGTCTTTGACTAAACTTCTAATATACGTACCTGTTGAACAGACTACTTTAAAATGTACATGAGGCATCTCTATTTTAGTAATCTCAAAACTTTCTATCGTTATTTTTCTAGGATCTACTTTCACTTCAATACCTAATCTTGCAGATTCATATAATCTTTTTCCATCTTTTTTTATCGCAGAATGTTGTGGAGGCATTTGTAAAATTTCTCCCATAAAAGGGATGGTTGCATTGCGAATGGCTGTTTCAGTTACTGCTGTAGTACTTTTAAAATTTTCTGGCTCCGATTCTAAATCGTAAGTAGGTGTAGTCGCGCCTAAGACCAAAGTGCCGGTATATTCTTTGGTCATACCCATATAAGTATTTATTTGTTTGGTAAACTTCCCTGTACAAATAATAAGTAGTCCAGTAGCTAATGGATCAAGGGTTCCTGCGTGTCCCACTTTAATGATGCGTGTTAGATTACGCACTTTTTTTACAATATCAAAAGATGTCCATTGAAGTGGCTTATCTAAAAGCAATACCTTCCCTTCTAAATAAGGTAAGAGTGCATCAGGTATTGGTTTTTGTCGCATTGAATTTGAAAACTAATGACTTAGTAGGCTCTAGCAAATAGAACACGTTGTGTTGATGCATTACCTGTTAAAACACATTTTCCATTTTCCAATGGATTGTCTAAGGGTATACAACGAATAGTAGCTTTCGCTAATTCTTTAATCTTATCTTCTGTATCAGCGCTTCCATCCCAATGTGCTGAAATAAAACCACCCTTTGTATCTAGTACTTGCATAAACTCTTCCCAAGTTTCAACTTTGGTAATATGCTCATCACGATATTTTTTAGCGCGTTCAAATAAATTATTTTGAATTTCTACTAATAAATTTTCAACCGTTTGCGTTAATCCTTCCATAGCAACCGCAGCTTTTTCTTTGGTATCACGGCGCGCTAATTCAACTTGCTTGTTCTCTAAATCTCTGGCGCCAATAGCTATTCTAATAGGAACACCTTTTAATTCATATTCTGCAAATTTCCATCCTGGTCTTGCATGATCAGAATTATCATACTTCACTCTAATACCTGCAGCCTTAAAGGATTTAACCATTTCCCCTACTTTCTCATCCAACACTTGTTTTTGTTCTTCTCCTTTATAAATGGGAACAATCACTACTTGAATAGGCGCAATTCTTGGAGGTAAAACCAATCCTTCATCATCACTATGTGTCATCACCAAGCCACCAATTAAACGTGTACTTACACCCCAACTAGTTGCCCAAACATATTCTTGTTTATTATTTTGATCACTAAATTTTACATCAAATGCTTTAGCAAAATTTTGACCTAAAAAATGTGAGGTGCCTGCTTGCAAAGCTTTTCCATCCTGCATCAACGCTTCAATACAATAAGTATCTTCTGCACCTGCAAAACGTTCGTTGGCTGTTTTAACGCCTTTTAAGACAGGAACTGCCATCCAATTTTCTACAAAATCGGCATAGACATTTAACATTTGCACCGTTTCTGCAACTGCTTCCACTGCTGTTGCATGCGCTGTATGTCCTTCCTGCCATAAAAATTCGGCAGTACGTAAAAATAAACGCGTGCGCATTTCCCATCTAACTACATTCGCCCATTGATTTACTAAGATGGGCAAATCGCGATAAGACTGAATCCATGTTTTATAGGTATTCCAAATAATAGCCTCACTTGTTGGACGTACAATTAACTCTTCTTCTAATTTAGCTTCTGGATCTACCATAAGCTTTCCTTTATTGTTTGGATCTGCAATTAATCTATAATGGGTAACAACGGCACACTCTTTTGCAAAGCCTTCTGCATTTTTTTCCTCAGCCTCAAAAAGCGATTTTGGCACAAATAATGGGAAATAGGCATTTTGGTGACCAGTATCCTTGAACATTTTGTCTAAGACATCGCGCATATTCTCCCATAAAGCATAACCATAAGGCTTAATGACCATACATCCCCTCACGGCGCTATAGTCCGCCAACTCCCCTTTAATAACGAGGTCGTTATACCATTGTGAATAATCCTGCGCCCTTGTAGTTAGTTCCTTTGCCATGGTAAAAATCTTAACAATTTTTATAGTAATAATTGATGTACGAAAAACGCTCTATATGTCATTTTTCTGTACCTTTAGACTAGCAAATGTATGCTAAATAAGGGTCAAATTAAAACCTAAAACTTACCAAAATGAACACAATAAAAACTAACACTAATTTAAGGTTAATCGCCATATGCATAGTGGCTCTTAGTTTTTTTGGCGCAAGTTGTACAAGTTTACAACAAGCTACCAGTGTGGCAACGGATGATTTATATTATACGCCCAACAATAAAGTAGTGACTTCAGAAAAATTAGTTGCCATTGATAATGCACAAAATGAAGTATCTCAAGAAGGCGAATATCAAGAGTATCAAAATTATCAAGATGATCGTTACTTAAGATTAAAAGTAGCTAATAGAAACCGCTGGTCAACCATTGACGATTATGGCTATTGGAACAATCCAAGTTTCAATATGGGATTTGGAATGGGATGGGGCGGATGGGCCGGCGCCTATGGTGGATGGGGCTATGATCCTTTCTGGGGTGGTTATGGTGGATGGGGCGGTTATGGCGGATGGGCTGGTGGATTTGGTGGATGGGGCTATGATCCTTTCTGGGGTGGTTATGGCGGATGGGGCGGATTTGGATATGGTGGATTTGGCTATGGTGGATATGGATATGGTGGATTTGGATATGGTGGATGGGCTGGTTTAGGATACGGTGGATTCGGCTACGGCGGTTTTGGTGGATTCGGTTACGGAGGCTGGAACCCTTACTTCGCAGGCTACTATCAACCATACGGTGGAATACATTATAACGGTGGTGGTGGATTTGTAAATAACGGTAGACCCTATCAACAAAACATAGGTCAAGCTACTCCAACAGTTGTTGCAGCTTATAGAAATACCCGTGGTTATAATAACACCAATAACAGTTTAAACACGACAACAGGAAATACAAGGTATACAAGTAACCCTACCTTAAATAGTAATTTTGGAAATTTAATGAAACGTGTGGTCACCAATAATAGCAATACAAATTATGCTAATAGCTATGATCGCCCTTCTCGTACTTTCTCTAACAATAATAATTACAACGGAGGCAATCAAAATCAAACAAATAGCAGCAATAATAATAAAACAATTTACCAAAGCAGTAGCAACAACAATAATAGCAATAGCAATACTGGTGGTAGAAGTGGTGGCTTTAATAGCACAGGTACCTCTTCAAGCAGCCCACGTGCAGCAAGAATACCATAAGAGCACCTTAGCAAGTATTATTTTTTAGTAGTAAGTTTTTAAAACACAGTATCGATTATGAAGAAATTATTTTTTTTAATATTAATGGGATCAAGTTTAACCATGTTTGCACAAGAGCCCGAAGATGGCCTTCGCCTTTCATGGTTTACGCCTAGCGGTACAGCAAGGAGCAATGCATTGGGCGGCGCCATGGGGTCTTTAGGAGGCGACTTATCTTCCAATCATATCAATCCAGCAGGTTTAGGATTTTATAAATCCAGTGAGCTATTATTGACACCGAAATTTTTAGTGCAGTCAAATAATTTCAGCTATCGTGGTAATAGCTCTTCTACTACGGATGCTAAATCTAATTTTGGATCTGTAGGTATCGTATTTGCAGATGGCCAAAAAAGAAACAATTGGACAAGCACCGCTTTCTCCATTAGTTTTAATCAGATAGCTAATTTCAATAACCATTATAGTTTTAGTGGTAAAAATAATTTTAGCAGTTACTCTGAAAAATATTTAGAAGAACTTGTTAAAGACCAAGCAGACACCAATTCTGCATTAGGTAATTATATTTTTGGAAGCTCTCTTGCTTTTAGAACCTATTTAGTAGATACAACAGCCGATGCAAAAGGTGGTGTTACAGGATACCAAAGCTTAGTGCCTCTTTCTACCGGCGTAAATCAATCATATGATGCCTACACAACTGGAAGCTATGACGAATTGGCTTTTGGTTGGGGTGGTAATATGGAAGATAAGTTATACCTAGGGGCAAGTTTTATTATGCCCATGATTAACTATACAAAGAGTCTTACTTATTCAGAAGCCGATGCAACTTCAAATCCAGATAATTCATTTGGCGCTTTTATTATTGATGAACATTTTTCATCAAGAGGTTGGGGATTAGGTGCAAAATTGGGTATCATTTATAAACCTGAATCTTTCTTAAGAGTTGGATTAACCATACATACTCCTCAAATTATTTCTTTCAGAGATCAAATGAGCGCAAGTATGACCACAAATACCGAAAAATACGCAGGTATACAATCGGCTAGTTCTAGCGAACTAAATAATGGTTATCCAGGAACAAGAGAATACACTGTTTCCACCCCATTGAAAACAACTTTGAGCACAAGTTACTTTTTTGCTTCTCCAAGCAAACCCACACAGCCATTAGGTTTTATTACAGCAGATCTTGAATTTGTAAATTATGCGGCTACTCGTTTTTATTCTAATAGTTACGATAAAGAATCTACCGATTATTATAATTTAGTAAATGACGCTATTAAATTTTCTTATAAAAACAATGTCAACTTTAAACTAGGCTCTGAAATTAAAATAACTAGTAATTGGATGATAAGAGGTGGCGCAGCTTATTATGGCTCTCCTTATAAAGACGAAACATTAAAGGCATCACGTGTAGTTTTAAGTGGTGGTATTGGTTACAGAACGAATAGAAACTTTATTGACTTTACAATAGTTAGCTCCACTACTAAAGATGCTATTTTCCCTTATCGTTTAAATGATAAGCCTAATACTTATGCTAATTTTACAGGCAACCAAACCTTATTTAATATTGGATACGGTATTAGATTTTAATTAAACTAATTTAAAAGCTACCTCATTGGTTCGAAATAAATGGGTACACTTTAATAAATAATAAAAAAAGACCCCCTGAATTTCGGGGGGTCTTTTTTTATGAGTATCCTTATTAATACAATGATTTAATAAGCGTCTTATTTTAGATCACTTGTCTTCAGACCTTGGTTTACTTTTATGTCTGTATATTTTACATTAATTTTTACTTGACCCATATCAATGATCATCTCAGAAGGAACTTGTATACCATTTACTGTTTGGTAACCACTAAAAAACTGTTGTTGTGTAACAGTACCTCTACCAGGCACTTCTTCTGATTTAGCAGTCTTCAATAATAAGTATGTTTTAGCATCATAAAAACGATGTGATACTTTTTTAGAAGGCGTTGTTACCTCTACATCTATCGCATCCTTGCCATCAACTTTCTCACCTCCTACAATTTTTAAGCCATACCCCTTTGCTAAATATATTTGCTCTGGAGCAACTGTAGCAGATTCGTCTAACCCTTCTTTAAGATCGTCCGTAATAGGTGCTTCCTGTCCTTGTTGAGTGACAGAATATTTACCATCGATAACTGCTTGTCTCATGATAGCCATACCACCCATTGACATAGTGGTAACCGAATTACCTGGCATGACCATTGTTTGTTTCATTTCTAAAGATTGTCCCATGACACTTGCTGTTCCTTTTAATTGAACATCTTTTAAAGTAGACAATGTTTCTTTTGATCCTATTGCATCAATAACTTTTCCCATTAAAGCGGTTGGTGTTAAACTAGCATCTGCTTTTACTTCTGTTGGTGCAGCTATTTCATTACCCTCAATATCAAAATATTTTAAAGGGCCGTATTTTTCTAACCCTTTAGTAATTTGTTTTGCATTACCTACTACTACAATATGCATTTTAGCAGGGTTCAATAAAGCGGTAGCAGCTTCTTGCACTTTTTGCGCATCCACACTAGCCAAATTGGTTAAATATTTTTGGTAATAATCTTCAGGCAAATTATTCACTGCTATAGACAAAGCGAAATTAGCAATAGTAGCTGGGTTTTCTAAAGAACGGGCAAATCCTCCCGCTAAATAATTCTTCATACGATTTAATTCTGTATCACCCACTTTAGCATCTCTAATGATATTTATTTCACGCAATATTTCTTGAATAGAACTATCTGTTTTTTCATTTCTAACAGAAGCTTCTGCGCTAAAAATACCCACTTGTTTATTGGGTGTGATAGAAGAATAAGCACCATAAGTGAAGCCATGTTTTTCGCGCAAGTTGGCAAATAGTCTACCTGAGAAGCCCCCTCCTAAAATATTATTCATCACATTAGAAGGAATATCATTGGAAGATCCTTTTGTTAAATTAACTGTCGAAGCCACTGCCACCACACTTTGAACAGAAGCTGGCCTGTCTACAATAGCAACATAAGTTGTATTAGGAACTGCAGGCTTCTCATATACTTGCTTTGTATATACACCCTTTGCCCAAGTACCAAAATTCTTTTCAGCTAATGCTTTTGCATTGGCAGGATCAATATCCCCTACAAAAACTAAATAGGCATTATTTGGAATCCAATAAGTTTTGATAAAGCTTTTTACATCTTCTACTTTTACAGCATTGGCTGTTTTAACAGTAGTTATTTCTCCAAATGCATGATTGGCACCATACACTAATTTCTTCATTACATTATTAGAAATAGCATCTGGTTCGTCTTTATTTGATTCAATTCCAGAGATAGTTTGCTTTCTTACTTTCTCTAATTCATCTCCTGATAAAGCAGGATGTAAAATTACTTCCGACAATAACTCCATTAATTTAGGAAAATTATTTTTGAGCGAACTCACCGAAGCATATTGACTGGAAGTATTTAAACTACCTCCTAAATATTCAACAGCTTCATCTAATTCGGCCTTTGTCTTAGACGTTGTTCCTCTTTTAAGCAATTGGCCTGACATATCTGCTAGTCCTGCTTTTTCGCCTTCTTTAAAACCGTCTACATCTAAAGCCAAAGTAGCGGTAACTCTTGGAAGCTTCGTATTTTTAACTACAAAAACTTGCAAGCCATTGGCTAAAGTAAATTTAACAGGGCTAGCCACTTGAATTAAAGGTGCCTTTCCTGGAGCAGGCGCCTTGGTTCTATCCACTTGCTGCGCCATTGATAAAAATGGCAAGCATAATAAAGTAAAGTATATATATTTTTTCATAAAATTATTTTTTGACTTATTCAATAGTCTTATTTAGTAGTTTTTTCTTTAGGTAAATAATGAAGTACTACTCTATTCTCTTTATTTAAATATTTTTTAGCAACTTTCAGTACATCTTCTCTTGTTACTTTATTATATTTTTCTAATTCCGTATTAATTAAATTAGCATCCCCAAAATAAACCTCATTATTGGCTAAACTTTCTGCAATGCCGGCCATGGTTGCCTTGCTATTTACTAAATCGGTAGTAATTTGGTTTTTTACTTTTTGAAACTCACGCTCACCTACTAAACTATTTTTTAAATCATTCACAACGCTATCCATACTTTCTTCTAAAGCTTCTACTTTCACTCCCATATTTGCAATTGTCAATGCTATAAATAAACCTTCATCTTCATTAAAGAAAGGAACCGATTGAGCTGCTACCGCTAATTGCTTGGCATCCACCAAGGTTTTATTCATTCTAGAAGAAGCTCCTCCCGATAAAATGGTAGATAAAACATTAAATGCATAATACTCTTCTCCTCCTTGCTTTGGTGCACGATAGGCATGAAATATGGCAGGTAACTGAATATTATCATAAACATTATCACGTACTTCTCCACCTAAAGGCGGTTCTTTAATACTAGGGCGATTGATAGGCAAACTGCCTTTTGCGATTGGCCCAAAATAGGCTTCTATTTTTTTCTTCAATGCCACTTTATCAATATCACCTGCAATGGATAATACACAATTGTTAGGCACATAGTATGTTTTATAAAACTGAATGAACTCCTCTAATTTTGCAGCATTTAAATGGTCCATACTACCAATAGGTGACCATTTATAAGGATGCACTTTAAAGGCTCGCTTGAGCATTTCATTTAAGAAAGATCCATAAGGTCGATTATCCATTCTTTGACGCTTTTCTTCTTTAACGACCTCGCGTTGTGTATTCACTCCAATTTGTTCAATTTTAGCATGCATCATTCGCTCACTTTCAAGCCAAAGTCCTAGATCAACTTGATTAGAAGGTAATAATTCATAATAAAAGGTACGGTCCTGAGAAGTATTGGCGTTTAAAGCACCTCCAGCATTGGTTATATACTTGTCAAACTCCCCTCTTTTAATATTATCTGAACCTTCAAATAATAAATGTTCGAAAAAATGGGCAAACCCAGTTCTTGCTGTGTCTTCGTTTTTGGATCCTACATGATACAACGCAGTCACTGCCACTACAGGCGCAGAATGATCTTCGTGTAAAATAATTTTTAACCCGTTGGGAAGCGTGTATTTTTCAAACTGAATGGTCTGACTATTCGCAGGTACCAAACTCAACGAAAAAAGACTAGCTAAAAGGGTAGCTCCTAATTTTTGCATACTTTAAATTTTAAATAAAATGTAATGAATATCCCATTAAATGAAAGGATATATTATAGAATAAAAATAACTATAATTTAGATTGGTTTTATGACTAATATGTTAAATTCCAAAAATCATAAAGAATTATACTACTATATGTTTTGGCTCAATACTGCCCGCGTCAAACCAATCAATTCCAGCATCCCGCTTAAACCAAGTCATCTGCCTTTTAGCATAATGCCTGGTATTTTGCTGAATTGCTTCTATGACCTTTTCTTTACTAATTTGCTTATCAAAATAGCCCTTCCATTCGCTATAACCAACCGTTTGTAAAGCATTTAAGTGCGAAACAGCTTCCAAGCCCTTGACCTCATTTTCCAGCCCAGCTTCGACCATTTTCAAGACCCTTTCATTAATCCTTTCGTACAATTGCTCCCGTGGAAGTTCTAGTCCAATTTTTACAATTTTAAAAGGTCTTGTTATTGCTTTTTTATTTTGGAAACTTACTATGGAAGCACCTGTTCCATTAAATACTTCTAAAGCGCGCATTAATCTTTGTGGATTTTTTTGCTCTCCTTTTGCCCAGTATAAAGGGTCTTTTACTGACAGTTCTTTTTGCAACCACCTCAGCCCTAATTTTTCATATTGTTGAATAATTTGTTCCCGTATCAAAGGATCAATGGCAGGTATTACATCTAATCCTTCACAAAATGCTTTGATATATAAACCAGTACCTCCCACCATTACAACTGCGTCTTTGGATTGAAATAAAGAATTCACTTTTTCCATCGCCCAATTTTCAAAAAAAGAGGCATTGATTTCCTCCTTGATGGAATGACTTGCTATAAAATGGTGTGGTACCACTTGCAGTTCTGCTGCAGAAGGTCTAGCTACTCCAATATTTAATTCTTGATAACATTGGCGCGCATCCGCCGAAATAATTTCTGCTTTTAATGCTTTTGCAAGATCAATGGCAAAACTTGTTTTTCCTACCGCAGTAGGACCTACTATTATGTAAACGGTTTTAGACAAAATACTTTAAAGATTAATTAGTAAAGCTTCAATAGATTTTTTTTCAAAATGTACTAGAAAGCTTCTCCTTCGAAAAATTCAGAACCAGACTCATTGTCCTGCTTGTTATCTTCTTCATCCTCCTGCTGATCATCGTCTTCCGCATCCGTTTCTTTCTCTTCCCCCTCTTCGCCAAATCCTTCAGCCCCTTCATTTAAATCATATTTCTCTTCAATATCTGCAAATTTTTCACCTAATAATCCTTTGGTACCATATTGCATGGGACCCACTCCTTCTATTCTTGACACCAAAGGATATTCCAAATTCATATCGGCATCTGCATTTTTTATTACTTGAATCAATTCAATTAAAAATGACCATGACTTTACAAAATCATATTCATAAATAAAATGCTGATTGGTATCAATAATTTCAGTACTAATAGCTGTCTGTGCCATTAATAATGGTGGCACTTTATACTCTTTAGCATACACTTCTTTGCTAATTTCTCTACCTCTTTGCCAAGTATCATTACTTCTATAAAAAGTGGCATCGTGCTTTTGATCAAACTCAAATGCTCTTAGAATAATATAATGAAGGTCCTCAAAATTTTGTGTATGTTTTACCAAAACATCTCTATAGATAACGTCATCCTCTTCCCAATAAACTCTAAATTTTAATACTGCCATTTTGGTATTTTGAAACGCTAAATTACTATTTTATTATAGGAAATAAGCCTAGTTTTTCTGCTTCTTTTAACATAAAGCTATAAGCTGCATCATATTCATTAGGAATTACCCCATCTAATATGGCTTCTCTAATAGCATCCTTTATAATACCCACTTGCTTAGAGGGTGTAATGGCAAATAATTCCATAATAATTTCTCCTGTAATAGGTGGTTGCCAGTTTCTAATATTATCCTTTTCTTCTACTTCAATTAGTCTTTCTTTTACAAAATCAAAACCTTGTAAATAACGTTTCACTTTTACTTTATTCTTACTCGTTATATCGGCTGCACATAATAACATCAAACTTTCTATATCATCACCTGCATCAAACAATAATCTTCGTATAGCGCTGTCTGTAACATTTTCTTTGGTTAATGAAATTGGACGCAAATGCAAAGCCACTAACTTTTGGACCATTTTCATTTTCTCATTTAAAGGCAATTTCAATTGCGTAAAAATTTTAGGCACCATTCTTGCACCCACTACCTCATGTCCGTGGAAAGTCCAACCAAATCCTGTTTCAAACTTTTTGGTTTTGGGTTTGGCAATATCATGAAGTAATGCGGCCCAACGTAACCAAATATCATCAGAGGTTGCCGCCACATTGTCTAGCACTTGTAATGTGTGAGAAAAATTATCTTTATGTCCAATACCATCTAAGGTTTCAGCCCCTTCTAATTGCAATAAAACGGGAAAAATAAATTGTAATAAGCCTGCTTCTTTTAATAAGTACCAACCCTTAGAAGGCACTGGCGTTTGCATTATTTTTTGCAATTCATCGGTTATACGTTCTTGAGAAACAATAGAGATCCTATCCGCCATTTGTTGAATGGCCGAAAATGTTTCAGGTGTAATGTCGAAATTTAATTGAGTAGCAAAACGTATGGCACGCATCATACGAAGCGGATCATCATCGAAAGTTTTTTCAGGCGAAAGCGGTGTTCTTAAAATTTTACGCGTGATATCTTCTAAGCCACCAAATGGGTCAATTATTTCCCCAAAATTATTTTCAATCAATGAAATTGCTAATGCATTAATAGTAAAATCCCTTCTATTTTGATCATCTTCAATAGTGCCGGGGCTCACAGAAGGCTTGCGACTATCTCTTGCATAACTTTCCTTTCTTGCCCCTACAAATTCAATTTCAATCGTATCTAATTTAACTTGTGCTGTCCCAAAAGTTTTAAACAAAGAAACAGCAGGTTTAGGGGTGAATTGGGCTGCAAAAGCGGTTGCCAAAGCAAGTCCATCTCCCATGCAAACAATATCAATATCCTTGGTAGGTCGATCTAATATTTTATCACGCACAAACCCGCCCACTGCAAAGGCAGGCGTATTCAACAGTGCAGCTTGTTGAGCTACTATATTGAAGATAGATTGTTCTTCTGTGGTAAATTGAATTTGCATGGCTACAAAAGTACTAATGTTGTGTCACTTGTAGCAATGGCGCTATTAATTGTGCATTTTGTATAGAATGGGCGCAATTAAAATGGCCTAGAGGACAGTCCTTTTTTCCATGGAGGCCACAAGGTCGGCATGTGAGTGTTTGTGAAGTTTCTACTACAAAAGAACTACTTGACAAAGGTCCAAAGCCAAAAGCGGGAATGGTTGAACAATAAATAGCCACTACTGGCGCATCAACTGCAGAACAAAAATGCAATGGCGCCGAATCGTTCACATAATTAAGTACCGCTTTTTGTTGCAAGGCAGCCGAGGCTAAAAAATTAAGTTGGCCAGCTATATTCATTAAATTTTTAGCAACAACCCCTGCACTCTTAGCAGCAGCTACATGTTGTTTAATAATTTCTTCCCCTATAAGTTTATCACCACTACCCCCTACTATATAAATGGGGCCCTTAAAAGGTAATTCATTGATAAAACTTACCCATGCACTCACTGGAAATTGTTTGGTAAACCATACAGAGGCGGGTGCTATAGTGATATATTTTTCATCCTGCAATGATTTTACTTTTTCAAAATCTATGGGGGCAGGATAAAGTTTTGGTTTACTAGCTGGTACAACACCCAAGCTTTCAAGCAAAGCATGATTTCGATTTATTTCATGCATGCTTTCGCTAGTTAATAGATGTTTTACCGTATGTGAAAATAAAAATGAAAAAGGATTTTTATCAAAACCAATAGTTATTTTTGCTTTAGCTAAGACCGTCCACAATCCAGTAGCAGCAAACCTTTGCACATTTATGAGTAAGTCGTATTTTTTGCTTCTAAGTTTTTTCAAAACTTGAAGCCAAATAAAATATTTATTGTTTTTTTTATCCCATACAATAACCTCTTCAATAAACGGATGGTTTGCAAAAAGTGTTTCATTCCCTTTTCTTACCACAATATCAATAGACGCTACCGGAAATTGTTGATGCAAAGATTCAATCAGTGCAGTTGCAAGCACTACATCACCAATAAAAGCGGTTTGTATCACAACCATTTTTTGCATAACTAAAACTATTTATGGTCGAATGATGATTAATTTTCCTTCTTCATCCCATTTCACAATAGAGGAAGGCATTTGCAGATTAGTTTCCTCTTGTCTATGCTTAACAACATATTGAACCCCTTCTTTAATGTCTAAAGAAATGTCGGCAAAACACAAAGGAGTGGGATAACCAGAAATATTAGCAGAAGTACTCACTATAGGTTTACCGAAAGCTTTTATTAAATCTTTACAAAAAGAATCTTTGGTAATTCGAATAGCGATAGATTCATCCCCCGCCACTAAATTAGTTGCGACATTTTTTGCTTTATGATAAATAACTGTAGTAGGCTTATGAATACCTTTGATGTAATCAAATATTTGTAAATTATTATCTGCTACATAATTGGTAATTTCCTTTTCCTCCCCCAATAGTATAATCATTGCTTTTGTATCCACTCTTTTTTTTAAAGCAAAAATTTTGGAAACTGCCAATTCATTGGTTGCATCACATCCAATACCCCATACCGTATCAGTAGGATACAAAATAAGTTCCCCTTTTTGAAGGGCTAGCAAACAGGCTTCTACATCTTCTTCGTAAACAAACATGTTGCAAATTAAACAATCCCAATTAAAAAATTCAATGTTCCTTATTGTGCAAAAGAAACTAGTAAGTATTATGTGCTAGTTTGTAAATTTGTACAAATCGAAATAATGGAATTAAAAAACAAAATTGAAGCAGCATTTGCCGATCGAACTTTATTAAAGGATGCAACTTATAGCAATGCGGTACATGCCGTCATCGAAGAAGTAGATAAAGGAAGGTTAAGGGTGGCAGCACCTAAAGAAGGACAATGGATTGTAAACGAATGGGTAAAACAAGCTATTTTATTATATTTTGGCATTCAACCTATGCAAACATGGGAATTAGCCCCCTTTGAATTTCATGATAAAATGTTGCTAAAATCTAATTATGCAGCATTGGGCGTGAGGGCTGTACCTCATGCAGTGGCTAGGTATGGCGCTTATTTAGCAAAAAACGTGGTACTAATGCCAAGCTATGTGAATATAGGAGCATTTGTAGATGAAGGCACGATGGTTGATACATGGGCTACCGTTGGAAGTTGCGCGCAAATTGGGAAAGGAGTTCACTTAAGCGGTGGCGTGGGAATTGGAGGTGTTTTAGAACCGCTACAAGCAAGTCCTGTAATTATAGAAGATGGCTGTTTTATAGGCAGCAGGTGTATAGTGGTGGAAGGTGTTCATGTTGAAAAAGAAGCAGTACTAGGTGCAAATGTGGTTTTAACCCAGAGCACTAAAATTATAGATGTAAGTGGAGCAACTCCAATAGAATACAAGGGCCGCGTTCCAGCTAGAAGCGTTGTTATTCCAGGCTCTTATCGTAAGTCATTCCCTGCGGGAGATTACCAAGTAAGTTGTGCGTTAATCATTGGACAAAGAAAGCCAAGTACCGATCTAAAAACAAGCTTAAACGACGCTCTTCGCGATTTTAACGTAGCCGTTTAATATCACCCATCAGCTCATCAAGTTCCTAAAAAAATTTGGGGTGGCCAGGACAAGTCCCAACCACCCCGATTATCCTTCCCCCAAAGGATAAAAATCTTTAAGAACCATATATTTAATATTTCATTAATATATAATTCTTATTAATGTAAATATGCATTAAGAGTGTATATGAATCCAAATTAATAGTAATTTAAGTGGTGAAAATATATTTATAAATAAATATGTTCAAAAACAACACTATACATATTAATAATTTACAAAATATTAATAAAATAGATGAGTAAATTTCTTATTATAATATTTGTCTTACCTTAGTAAAATGAAATTTATAAGATTAATTCTTTGTTTAATTTTTTCAATTCAACTATTTTCTTCTTTTGCACAGGAAAAAAAGGTGAATAACGTATTTCAAAAGCAAGACATTGCCCTTTTGGATATCTTATATAAAGACAGTATTAACCCCTTACATATACAATTAAATAGTAGTCTTTTTAATTTTGGGCTCAACACCAAGGAATTCAGAAATATAGCCCTCCTAAAAAGAGGAAAGGAAATTTGGATTCAACCTTTAGGGCTGGGAAAAGTCTTTAAGGTCAAAAAGGAAAACAACAACTACACTTTAGTTAGAATTGACTCTACTATACATTCTGGCGTCAACTTTGAAGCTTATTCTTTTATATTACATAATTCAATTGTCCAATTTGGAGGCACAGGATTCTGGCATTTACGTGGAATCCTTACCTACTTCAGTCCCATAACCCATGAGTGGGAATTATACCCAAGTGATAGAATTGTAAATGGATATGATGATTTTAAAAACATTATCAAATTTAAAGTTGATACAAACGCCAATAAATTATACACCACTAAATCTTTAGGTTATTTCAATATGCCCAAAGATTATACCATATCCAGTATAGACAGTTGTTATGTATTCGATTTCTACAATCATCAATGGACTACTTTAGGGCTTATTAATCCCGCACTTAAACTAAACTTACAAACAGCCACTTATTCCACTTATGATATTGATGATATCATTATCTACCAAAACTACCTTGACTACTTTTGGATAAATTTTAAAACCAATAGTTTTGGGAAAATTAATAGTACTAAAAATGAAGCCATAAAGCAGATTTGGTTAAGCTTATATACTACCAAGGAGCTTTATGATGACCTTCAGTTTAACTTAGGCAATACAGCCTATTTACTTAAAATAAGCCCCGATCATCAACTCAGCTATAAAACCTTTACTATAAGCAGTGCCGATATTGATACTAGCAATATTCAATATGTTTATAAAATAGATAACAACCTTATCCATTTTTTCTTCAATGTGCTACTTCCTTTCTTTACACCGAATGTTTTAATTATCATGCTCATTGCATTTTTTATATTTTTCTTGGTGTATAGACAAAGAAAAAAGAAAGTGCCTAAAGAAGTTACAGCAAGGTTAAATTATAATTTTTATCACTCCCTTACTATTATTGAAAAAGAACTTTTACAAGTATTGTATAAAAATCACCAAAAAGGGGAAACCATTTCCACTAAACTAATTAATAAAATTATTGGGGTGCAAAACAAGGATGTGTTAACACAAAATAAAAGCAGAAGTGACCACTTTTTAAAAATAAACCAGAAATATAAACTCTCTACACAACAGCCATTACCCTTAATTATAAAAAATAGAGATACGATTGATAAAAGACAATATAACTATGGGCTAGAACCTAGCTATCTTGTTTACTTAATAAAAATGATTGAATCAGAAAAACAAGAGTTTGAAGATTAATTTATACTACCAATAAACTACATCCTCTTCTTGCACTGCTATCTAGTCTTCCTAAAACAGTGAAGCTACCATCTTCAAAAACTTCGCCTATATCTTCTGTGGCTATAAAGGAGCAACTATATATATTTGCAAGGTCAATGATATGTAATACGCCTCTGCCCGACTCCTTAATAGTTGTTGGGTCTTCCTCCTCTGCAATCATCACTTTCATCCAAGGCGGGCATTTAAATATGCCCTCTTTTACTGCATAAGCCTGGCTTAATAATTCGGTCATTCCATATTCTGAATGAATAGTATGAACACCTAATTGTGTACTTAATAAATGATGTAATTCAGTTCTTGTAAGTTCCTCTTTTCTCCCTTTCATGCCTCCTGTTTCTATTACTATAGTAGACTTTAATTGTTGTGGAAAAGCCATAGCAAAATCAATCAATGCAAAACTCACCCCTATAAACCAAACTGGTTTTTGTTGTTTTTCTAGATCTTGTAAAACCTGATTCAATTTTTCAAAATCATCTAAATAAAAACCGCTTTGTGGATGTGCAGATTCTTTAATTAATTTATCCACCATGTAAACTAAAGAAGAATGTTTTCTTTCCAAATAAGAAGGCAATAAACCTAAAATACAATATTCATTGGGGTTGCCATAAAATAAATTAAAACATTGCAGAAAGCTTTGTTCATACAATTGTAAATCTTGTACAAAATGACTGCTTTTTACATCCTGCGTAGTTCCACTACTTTCAAATAAAGTGCTTGGCTTATTACCTATAAAAACTTCCTGCGTTTTAAAAAAAGAAATAGGTAAAAAAGGAATTGCTGTTGACTTATTTAAAGTTACCCATTGATGATAAACTGGATTGTGTTGAGACTGCCAATTAAAAACAGCTTTACTGGCCTCCAAAAAATTGGCTGGCGCAAGGTCCCATAATTGCTTACTATCTAAAGGTGGCTGTAACAAAATAAATGATTTACTACTGCAAAAGTATCAATAAAAAATCAAGAAAAAGGGTAAAGATGGTCTGTTTAAAAATAGCGTAATTAGTGTTATCTTGCAGTTGTTAATTTTAAACTCACTTTATGGCAAAATCTAGCTCAAAAAAACCTACTGTTAATTCAAAAAAAGAATTAATAAGCGCAGCTTCTTATCAATTTTTAACCAACTATATAAATAATCCTTCTCCCGTAGGATTTGAAACAAGTGGTCAAAAAATATGGCTGGAGTATCTTACAAAATATGTAGACACTACTTATACAGATGCTTATGGTACAGCTGTAGGTGTTATCAATCCCAATGCCCCGTTTAAAGTAGTTATTGAAGCACATGCCGATGAAATTAGTTGGTTTGTAAATTATATAAATGAACAAGGCTTAATTCATTTAAAAAGAAATGGCGGCGTAGACCATCAAATTGCGCCATCGATGCGTGTTTGGATTCATGGTAAAAAGGGGCCCGTTAAAGCGGTATTCGGATGGCCTGCTATTCATACTAGATTAAGCAACCCAGATCAAAAAGAACCACAACCTAAAGTTGATAACCTAACATTAGACTGTGGCGCTAGAAGTAAAAAAGAAGTAGAAGCTTTAGGTATTCATATTGGAGCAGTTGTTACTTACCAAGAAGGTATCGACGAATTAGCTAACAATTTTATTATAGGACGTGCTTTTGATAATAGAGTGGGTGGTTTTATGATTGCAGAAGTTGCTCGCTTATTAAAAGAAAATAAAAAGAAACTTCCTTTTGGATTATACATTGTAAATGCAGTACAAGAAGAAATTGGACTTCGTGGCGCTGAAATGATTGCTCGTCGCATTAAACCGAATATTGCTATCATTACCGATGTAACGCATGATACGCATACACCTATGATTAACAAAGCTATCGAAGGTGATATACAATGCGGTAAAGGCCCATCACTCGCCTACGCTCCTGCTATCCATAATAAATTATTAGCTATTGTTGAAGCTACCGCTAAAGCAAAAAAAATACCCGTACAGTTTAGAACATTAAGTCGTAGCACGGGCACTGATACTGATAGCTTTGCTTATGCAAATGACGGTTGTCCTTCAGTATTAATATCAATGCCTTTAAGATACATGCATACCACCGTTGAAATGATACATAAAAAAGATATCGTAGATACTATCAACTTAATGTATGAAACACTATTGGTATTGACGCCTAAAACTAATTTAAGCTATTTATAATGTCAACTACCCACTTTAAAATTGCTATCATTGATATGTATGATGGGAATGCCAATGTGGGTATGGAGTGTATTCATTTAATTTTAGCCAATTGGACTTCGCAAAAAAATGTAACAATCCAACATCAAGTTTTTAAACTAAGAGACCATTGTGAAATTCCCGATCATCAATTTGATGCTTATATCTCGACTGGAGGTCCAGGTTCACCAATAGATTCAGCAGGTGAAAAATGGGACACCCTCTTTACCGAATGGCTTGATCAAATGTTGGCATTACAAAAACCCGTATTTTTAATTTGTCATAGTTTTCAAATAGCCTGTAGACATTTAAACTTAGGAAAAATAAGTTTACGCAAATCAAGACAAGTGGGCATCTTGCCCATACATCCTATTGAATCCAATCATTTGTTTGAGGGCTTAGCAGATCCATTTTATGCACTAGAAAGCAGGCTGTATCAAATTACAGAACCCAATGACGAACAAATTAGTCGCTTAGGCGCCCGTATTACAGCATTGGAAAAGATTAGACCCCAGGTACCCCTAGAGCGTGCAATTATGGGTATACAATTTAATGAACACATGGCAGGCGTGCAATTTCATCCAGAAGGCGAATATCAAATTTTACTAGATTATTTTAAAGATGATAAAATAAAAAACGCCATTATGGAAGAATTCGGTATAGAAAAATGGGATCGGATGATTGAACACCTAAATGATCCCACAAAAATAAAATCCACATTTAATGCGATTCTTCCCAACTTTTTAGACAAAGCCTTAGAAGCTAAATCATAAAATATACAAAATGATTGCTTCCCATAGAAAAAATTTTAATGATTCATTTACAGAAGCTAAACACCTAGCCTATTTAACTGCACTAAACAGCCACTATCCAGGTGCGCTGGATTTTAGTGTAGCCGAAACACCCATTTTTATAGATAAAATTTTTATAGATAAAGTATTAGCTACTGGAAATTACATTACTGAACAAATACAAAGTCCTTCCTTTAAAACAATCACAGAAGCTTCTTTGCAAAACCAACCCAATACACCCAATGAACCCGCTTTGCCTAATTGCATTGTAATGGATTTTGCCCTAGCCATCAACGATAATAAAGAAATAGTACCAGCATTAATTGAATTACAAGGGTTCCCTTCCTTATTTGCTTTTGAAGTATTACAAGATGAGTGTATTCGTAATACATATTCTATACCCGCTGGGTTTAGCCCCTTTTTAAATGGGTATTCTAAAGAAAAATATTTGAAGCATTTAGAACAGGTCATAAAAGGCGATCCTTACTCGCATGAAAATAAACACACTGTATTACTTGAAATATTACCACACCAACAAAAAACAAGAATCGATTTTTATTGCACTGAAGACTATTTAAATGTTCCAATAGTATGTATTACTGAAATATTTAAAGAAGGAACAACACTTTATTACAATAGAAACGAAAAGAAAATAAAAATTGATCGTATTTACAATAGAGTTGTGTTGGACGAGTTAAAAAATCAGACAAAATCAATACAAGAACAAGGTGCTATATTACAAAGTGAATTAAATGTTGAATGGGTCACGCACCCTAACCATTTTTTTAGAATTAGTAAATTCTTATTGCCATTTTTGACGCACCCTTTTATACCCAAAACTCAATTTGTTCATGAGTTGCCTTCTATCCCTACAGATTTAGAAAACTACATCTTAAAGCCGCTTTTTTCCTTCGCAGGCCAGGGTGTTGTTATAGATATTCAGCCCGGTGACATGGAAAAGCTAAAAGATACTACAGGTTGGATTTTACAAGAAAAAGTAACCTATGCCAATTGTATTGAAACACCTACTGGCCCTGCCAAAGCGGAGTTAAGGGTATTTTATTTTTGGGATGCACCTACACAGCAATATATAGCTACTATGAACCTTGCTCGCTTGAGTAAGGGTAAAATGATTGGTGTTAACTATAATAAAACTGCCACCTGGGTAGGTGGCAGTTTAGCATATTTTGAAACCAATTAAATTAATATTTGAATGGTATATTAATGCCTTTGAAATATCTTATTTTTACCCATCAAAATGCTATCAATGCTTAATAATAAAACGAGATTTTCAAGAATAAGAACTATTTTATTCATTTTAGGATTTACAGTAACAGGCCTTTTAGTAAAAGCACAGGATGCTGGCGAAATTCAAGTTTATGGCTCAGCAACCACACCAAAGTATACAACTATCATTGAACTTCATTCAAATTATACTTTTACTGGTCCAAAAAAAAATCAAAACTATCACCCTTTTCTACAAACCATAGAAATAACAACAGGTGTATCTGAAAATTTCGAATTTGGGTTCTACATTTTCACATATAATAATAATGGCAAAACTCAATATACTGGAACTAATATTAGACCCAGAATTAAAGCACCTGATGCATGGAACTGGCCCATTGGCGTAAGTCTTTCTTCAGAAATAGGATTCGCCATTGATCCACTAAGTAATGGGAAAGAATGGGGGGCGGAAATTAGACCCATCTTTGATAAAACAGTAGGTGATCATTATTTATCATTTAATCCTAATTTGGGTGTATCGTTTACAAATAAAGAAACACTTTTTGAACCCAATTTTAAATACGCTTATTCAAGTTCAAAAAAAGTAAATATAGGTTTTGAATATTTTGGAAATACTGGAAAACTTTTAAGCCCCTATAAATTACCTAATCAAGAACATCAACTATACGCAGTAGTAGATCTTTTTTTACACCCACTTTATGAATTTAATTTGGGGATTGGCAAAGGGCTTACTGAAATTTCTAATGGCCTAAATGTTAAATGTTATATAGGCCGAAGAATTAACTGGAAGCATAAATAAGTATTCTTTTATTTTTTTCGCTTGGGAAGTGCATTAAAAAATAGATAATCCCAGCTAATGGCAGCGGAATTATAGGTGGGTCTATTGGTTTGATTTACCAAAGGCAGTCTATAGCTTAGATTTAACTTGGATTGGCTATTGAAGATGAATTGAAGAGCAGGGGCCATATCTAGATATTCCGCCTTTCCCGAAAACAACCTTTGTCCAATGAATTCAAGGTAAAGGTTCACATTCGTCTGGCCATAAGAGGTATACGTTTTGGGATATAACAATAAACCGTTTGAAAAAATGTATTGCATTCCTACTGCCCCATTTTCTGCCAGTGACTCTTTTTTAATAATGGGGCCAACACTTAAGGAACCAGCCCACTTATGTTTTAATTTTGTAATAATGATACCTGAATGAATAACAGATTCTTGTCCGTCTAATAAAATGGCATTAGTATAAATGGCTGTTTTTGAAGAGTTAATTGATTTAAAAAACATGGCCATTCTTAAGTGTTCGTACATCGCATCCTTACTAAACATGCGGTACTGTGTATAAAAATCCCAGGATGTAAAATTAGTACCAAAATGCACCATCCACTTTTTAGTAAGGCTCAATTGTAATTGGCTATTGAAATTATGGACTGTTTCCTCTCCACTCATATTGGAGTATGCTTGTTTAATAATAATAGATCTTGCAGGCATAGTGCTTGCAGGCTCACTAGAAACATATAATTCTTGCGCTTTTAGATTTGTCGAAATAAGACAAAAAACTAAAATGAAAAGATAAACTACGTTCTGCTTTTTAAGGAGAGTCATACTTGCTAAATAAAAATGTGGAAATTACTGACCGGTGATGGCAATTAAAAATTTAAATAATACACCCCTGCTGTAGGTTGTATTTCCTTATTTACAATGCTTACCTTTTGTGGATTGGAAATATTTTTTGTTCCAGTAAGTTTCCATTTAAATTGATACCCATTTAAAGTAACCAACTCCTCATTGACCGCCTTTGTATTGGGAAAACTTGCTGTTAATTGCATGGTTTCAATAGCAAAACCCGCATCATATACCGCTTCTCTAATTTGTTCTATTTTCACATTCTCTGGCGACTTAAAATTTACCTTATAACTAGACTTTTCAATATCTACTTTCACTTCTGAAACAAAATCCAATTGCGACAGCGCCTTAAATATAGCCTTTGAACACATTGAACAAGTAAGACCACTGGCTACTAATTCAACCGACTGCACTTGTGCAGTAGCAGTAGCACTGTAAAAGAAAAATATTAGTATACATAAATATCTCATTTGAAATAAATTATAAGATTATGAATACTAGCAATCATTGACAAGTAGTATTCATTAAATAAGATTAAAATTGATGGGTAAATAAAATCATCACCAATTACGCTAAATAGATTTTCTCTATGAATAAAATAATCGATGATGATTTAATTGCTTCTATACATTTTATTTGCAACAAGCGCCATCTTTACAACATTTTGCGTCTTTTTTGCAACATGCCATTTCTTTACCATCTTTTGACATTCCTTTTTTGCATTCAACACCTTCTGTGCAACAGCTTGCACCAGGCTTGCAACAACTTGCATTTTCTGCTAGTGCAGTTTTGCTTGTTCTATCATATTGGCAGCACTCATCTAATTTGCCATACGCATCAGCACTCGCCACCTTATGCTCTGTATCATAACCTGCTGCAGCAACCGCCTCTTCAATTTTATCAGTTGAAGTTTTAGTGGCGTCAAAAGTTACTTTTAAAACCTTAGCGGCTTTATCCCAGTCTGCACTAGCAGCACCTGCTTGCTTAGCTGCTTTTTCAATATGGCCTTTACACATACCGCAGTTTCCAGCTACTTTAATTTGTTTAACAGCTTGCGCTTGTAAAGCAAAAGTTGAAATCAAAAGAAAACCAGCTAATAATATAAAATTTTTCATAATCTGTTTTTTAAATAAAATAATTTGTAATAAATAATCTGCATTATAAGCATCTATATATAGACGCAATAAAAACAACATCCCCTGTTAATTAGATCAGATTAAATAAACGCAGATGAATTCGTAAATGGGTGGGCCAATATCTAATAAAGCCTTTTTAGCAATAAAAGATTTACTTGTATGTGCAACAGCAACTATATTTTGAATGGTATAAGTTGCTTTATCAATATTGTAATTTAATTTCTTAACAATACTATTTGTGCTTGCTTGGAACTGATGGTTGTCTTGTGACTTTAAATAAATAGTTTTTTCAGAGCAGCATAAATCTTTTTTGGAAGGTTTTCCGCACTTGCATGTTCTAACTTTTCCAGCACAAGAATGGGTAGTTACCGTTGCGCCAATACTAGCAACTGTGTATAATAAAACCAAACATATTGTAACTATCCTTTTCATTACCCCAAAGGTACATTCTTATTTAACTTAAAGCCAAAATACTTGTTAAAAAAAGGCGATTTTGCTCCCATTTTAAAATGATTCCTATCATTTTAATTGATGAAATTCCACCAAATTCCCACCCTAAACCAAGTGCCCGTTCCAGGGTAATTTTTAGCGGTGAAATTGTAAGTATTTCCTAATGAACTACTTGTAGGAAGTAAAGTATTCAAGTTTTCTAACCTAATATATCCCTTAAAGCGTTTAATCATAAAATGCAGAAAGGCATTAGCAGTAGGCCTATTATGAAGCATATAACTATTTTGTACAAAAAACTGACCCGTTAAGGGCATATAGTCATCTACTTTGAAATCGGTATGATAAATCATTTCCAACCCTGTAGAAAGGTTTAAATTTTTATAAAAATTCCCTTCAAATGCAAGTCTTTGTCTAGATAATAATAAGGGGATATGAATGGGAGCAGCTTGATCAACAACCTGCAAAGTTGTTTCATTATACCAGTTCCAATGAGCACTAATTTTAATTTTATTTGCAAGCAAGGCGCTTATATAACTAATCGGATTAGCATAAACAGCCGCTTGATACCCTGATGAAAAATAGTGATAATTATTTATTAATTGATAATTGAAAGAAGCTCTAAAACCAGTAGACGTATTTCCTAGTTCCCCCATCATATCAACTGTATTTTCTTTTTGAATCCCTTTTAAAGAAACAATTGGGAACTGTGTAATTCCTAAATAATTAGTAGAAGGGGTACGATTGCTATTTTGAAAGGAGAGCTTCAAATAAGTACCCTTTGCGCTTACTATTCTTGATAAATAAAACTGTGCATCATAATCACCTGCATGGTATCCATTTAAAAATAATTTACCCGAAGCCAATAAGTCCCATAACTGATTCCTGGTTTTGTTTTTATACACACCAAACCCGTATAAATCATATTCAGCCCATTTTTGTGCGCCAAGTAAAGTAGTAGATAAATAAGTATACCCCACGCCTGTTTGTAAAAATTGATTGGAGTTATTTTTTTGAGGATAACTAATTAAACTAAAGTCATTCGTTACTAGATTCCAATTATCTACAAACCTAACAGCCGAATTAGGTAAACTAGTATAATTGAAATATTTTAAATAATTAATATCGTTCGGAGTCTTATCCTCAAAGACAAACTGGCTTGATTCTAATTTAATTTCATGCTGTAATCTAAGTCTTGGATAAAATAAGTGAATTACTACCGTGTCCTTCACAATGGAATCTTTTTGACCAAAATCATAGGTTTGACGCCATAGGTAAGTATTATTCTTATACGTACTTCCAGTAGCAATAGTCGTATTAAATGGATTGCGAAAAGAAGCACCACTCACACCCAATCTTGTTTCTAATTCATAGGGGTTATTTAAGGACAAGCTATCTAATAGTGCCGCTTTTACAAGCCCTCCATTCTCAGAAGAGGCTTCTTTATTGGTTAACATCACCCAGTAAGACTCGTATCTTTTTCTTTTAGATTGAAAATGCGCAGTAATCCGCATATTATTCAAGTTTGCATTTTGGTTTTTTACATTCCCTGGAGAATTACTAAATCGATATTCAAAAGAAAAATTTAATTGTTGCGTTTTATTCTGGGTATGTTTTACTTCAATTAATTGCTCCCCTTTCCCGCCCAGCAAATAACCAAATTCTGTATAGGGTCTCGTGGTTTGGTAAAAAGGAGTAGACGCTAAAGTATAATCATACGCGTCATACGCATGAAAGCCTGCATCAAACCCTCCTTTTTTGGGAGTTGAAAATAAATAAGAATTAGCAGCAGTTCCTAAGTTGCCTAAATTATAGGTCGTATAAGGCAAAGGATAATGTACAAAAAAATCGTTGATGCTAGAATCTAGCTTTCTAATTTCATTGTTGTTATATAACTTATAGAATAATGTAATTGAATCGGCATTTTGATCTCTCTTTTGTAATGAGTCAGTACTTGTTCCTGCACCATTGGATCTCCCAGGAGGACGTAAAGCATTCCCAAAATTTTGTGCACTCGTTTCTACATGAAGCAAGGTAAAAGCTAGTAAACAAAATAAAATGCGCTTATACAGGAACATGCAATTTATTATTTTATGCAATTTCTTTTAGCAATGCGCTAAATAGAATAGTAAGTTTAGGCTCTGCTGCATTCGCGGCAGCTAATACTTCCTCATGCGTAATGGTATTGTGATCCTCTCTTATACCCAAGTCTGTCACCACACTCATGGCAAAAACTTTCATTCCACAATGCACTGCAGCAATGGTTTCTTGTACCGTGCTCATGCCTACTACATCACCCCCTACAATTTTAATTAATTTATATTCTGCTCTTGTTTCAAAAGTAGGACCCGTAACACCTACATATACTCCTTCATGCACTTTGATATTATTAGTAGCAGCAATTTGTTTAGCCTTCTCTATAAATGAAATAGCATAAGGCTCACTCATATCTGGAAAACGCGTTCCTAAAGCAGTTTCATTTTTACCCAACAAAGGATTGATAGTAAATAAACTAATGTGGTCATTTATAATCATTAAGTCTCCAACTTGAAAATTAGGATTGACACCACCAGCGGCATTGGATAATAATAAATTTTTAACACCTAATAAATGTAAAACTCTTATAGGAAAAACAACTTGCTCAGGCGTATATCCTTCATAAAAATGAAAGCGCCCCTCCATCACCCAAACCTTAACGCCATTTAAGCTGCCTAAAATTAATCTACCCTTATGTCCTTCTACAGTACTAACGGGAAAATTTGGAATTTCACTATAAGAAATAGCTAAGTCAATTTGAATTTGTTCAGACAAGTTTCCTAACCCACTCCCCAAGATAATAGCCGTTGTGGCAGAACCTTTTGCTTTGGATTGAATAAACTTTGCTGTTTGCTCTAATGAGGTCATTAAGGGCGTCGTCATAATACCTTTATTTTAAGCCACAAATATAACGACAGGAAGGGATTATAAGGCAAGATTCTAAGCCTTTGGTGTACTAGTATCATGTTTTAACACCCAATAGGCAATAATCGCACTTAAAAGCATAAAAAAGGCCCCTAATAAAAACGCAGCCCCAGGAAAATAAATATGTTGTGGATCGTTCTTGATAGAAAAATAAGAGGTTAAGCCAATCATCATGGGTGGCCCTACAATGGAGGTTAAACTTTGTAATCCTGTTAATGAACCTTGCAATTCTCCTTGTTGATTTTTAGGTACATGAGTAGATATTAATGCTTGCAAGGCAGGGCCTGAAATTCCTCCTAAACAATACGGAATTAAAAACATAAACATCATCCAACTTTGAGAAGCGAAAGCAAATAACACTAATCCAATTGCATATAATGATATACCATAGTAAACACTTTTTTCATTGCCTAATTTTGGATTAATAAACCTTATTAAAACGCCTTGCACCAATCCCACTAATAATCCAATCGCGCCTAATGATATGCCAATTGTTTTAGGTGTCCAGCCAAACTTACTAATATTTGCAAAACTCCAATTGCTTTGCACCGAGTGAGAAGCTAAGTAGATAAACAACAAAGAAATAATCAATCCAAATACAGCTGGATACTTATTCAAATTTTTTAAAGAAGCAATAGGATTAGCTCTTTTAATATCAAAATTTCTTCTGTGTTCCTTATCTAAAGATTCTGGTAAAATAAAATATCCATACAATGCATTGATTAAAGCCAAGCCTGCTGCCACTAAGAAAGGAACCCTTGGCCCAATTTCTCCTAACAAGCCGCCTAATAAGGGTCCAATAATAAATCCAATACCAAATGCAGCACCAATCATACCGAAATTTTTAGCTCTGCTTTTTTCGTCACTAATATCTGCCATATAAGCTGCTGCAGTGGTAATGCTAGCCCCTGTAATTCCTGCAATCATTCGACCCACAAACAACCATCCTATAGTAGGTGCGAAAGCTAAAAAAATATAATCCAATCCAAAACCTAATAAAGAGAAAAGTAAAATAGGACGGCGACCGTAATGATCGCTTAAGCTTCCTAATATTGGTGCGAATACAAATTGCATGGCCGCATAAATAAAAGTCAAATACATGGCTGGTTTTGATATAGCACTGATGTCTGACCTATCTGTTATATGCAATAAATGTTGTAGCAATTGTGGCACCACTGGAATAATAATACCTAGTCCAATGACATCCAATAAAATAGTTGCAAAAATAAAACCGACAGCCGCTTGTTTGTTACTAGCCATAATATATTTAAGAGTTTGACTGAATCGATTCTTCAAATATACACGACCTCTATTACATTTCAAAAACTGTCTGTTTCTCTAATGAAATAAACCTCCTTAGGCTTCATTCCTAAATACAATCACTCCGTCAAAAATATCAATCAATACCTTTTTAGTTTTGTCTATTTCTCCACTTAAAATTTTCTTGCTAAACTCATTAACCACCATTTTCTGAATTAGCCTTTTTAAGGGTCTTGCACCCAACTGCATATCAAAACCTTGGTCAGATAAAAAATCAACCAAATAATCGCTAAAGGTTAATTGAATTCCATTCTCCGCTACTAAAGATTTTAAATTATTCAATTGAATTTTTACAATGGCTGACATTTGTTTTTGTAATAAAGGAGAAAACATAATTACCTCATCTACCCTATTTAAAAATTCGGGACGAATAGTTTGCTTTAACAATGTCATTACTTCCACTTTAGACTGTTCTATTTTTTGTGCTAGATTTTTTTCGGTAACGTCTTCAAAAGCTTCTTGAATTAAATGACTGCCCATATTACTTGTCATAATAATAATGGTGTTTTTGAAATTCACCGTCCTGCCTTTATTATCTGTCAAATGACCGTCATCTAGCACTTGCAATAAAATATTCCACACATCAGGATGTGCTTTTTCTATTTCATCCAATAAAACTACACTATAAGGTTTACGTCTTACCGACTCTGTTAATTGACCTCCTTCATCATACCCCACATAGCCTGGAGGCGCTCCAACTAATCTAGATACTGAATGTTTTTCTTGGAACTCACTCATATCAATACGCGTCATCATGGAATCATCATCAAATAAGTAATTAGCCAAAGCTTTTGCTAATTCTGTTTTGCCCACACCTGTGGTACCTAAAAATATAAAGGAGCCTATGGGCTTCTTTGGATCTTGCAATCCTGCCCTACTTCTGCGGATGGCATCGGATACTGCCGTAATAGCCTCCTCTTGCCCAACTACTCTTTTATGCAATTCGGTTTCTAAGTGCAATAATTTTTCTCTATCAGATTGCAACATTTTATGCACTGGAATACCTGTAGCTTTCGCCACATTTTCTGCAATATCTTCCGCATCTACTTCTTCTTTCATTAACCTTTTTCCATTGGTGCCAATTTCTTGTAACAGTTTACTCCATTGTAATAAATTAGTTTCTTCCTCTTTTACTTTGCCGTATCTAATTTCTGCCACTTTACCATAGTCGCCATTTCGCTCTGCTACTTCTGCTTCTTGTTTAAGTTTCTCTATATTCGATTTTGACAATTGCACTTTCTCCACCATTTCTTTTTCTTCGGCCCACTTTGCTTTTAAAGTGTCTTGTTGCACTGTTAAATTGCTAATCTCAATATTCAAAGCTTTTAATTGTTCTGGATTATTTTCTCTTTTAATGGCCTCTCGCTCAATTTCAAGTTGTCTAATTTGTCTTATTAAAGTATCCAACTCTTCTGGCATAGAGTTCATTTCTAATCTTAGTTTAGCAGCACTTTCATCAATTAAATCAATGGCTTTATCTGGTAAAAAACGATCTGTGATATATCTACTAGATAATTCTACTGCTGCAATAATAGCTTCATCTTTAATACGCACATGATGATGCGTTTCGTATCTTTCTTTTAATCCTCTTAATATAGATATTGCATCTTCTTTATTGGGCTCATCAATCATCACTTTTTGAAAACGACGCTCTAAGGCTTTGTCTTTTTCAAAAAACTTTTGATATTCATTTAAGGTAGTCGCTCCTATTGCTCTTAGTTCCCCTCTTGCTAAAGCAGGTTTTAAAATATTAGCAGCATCCATAGCGCCTTCTCCGCCGCCCGCTCCCACTAATGTATGTATCTCATCAATAAATAAAATAATTTCGCCATCACTATCAGCTACTTCTTTCACTACTCCTTTTAATCTTTCCTCAAACTCTCCTTTATATTTTGCACCGGCAATTAATTGCCCCATGTCTAAAGCAAATATTATTTTACTTTTTAAATTATCTGGCACATCTCCATTTACAATTCTCATGGCCAATCCTTCTGCAATGGCCGTTTTACCTACACCAGGCTCCCCCACTAATATGGGATTATTCTTGCTTCTTCTTGAAAGGATATGTAAGGTTCTTCTTATTTCTTCATCGCGCCCAATAACAGGATCTAGTTTTCCTTTATTGGCTAATTCATTTAAATTTTTAGCATACTTAGATAAAGCTTGAAATTGCGTTTCCTGTGTAGCCGATTGTACTGTCTCTCCTTTTCTTAATTCTTTAATGGCAGCCACCAAGCCTTTTTCAGTAAGTCCTGCATCTTTAACTACTTTAGAAGCAGCATCATTTATTTGTAAAATAGCAATCAACAAATGCTCTACAGTAACAAATTCATCTCCAAATGTTTTTAAAGCCCCGTTTGCTTTTAATAATACGCTGTTTAAATCTCTGCTCAAATTAGAAGCAGGCTCACCGCTTAGTTGCTTTGGCAAGGAAGGAAGCATTGCATCCACTTTTTGATTTACTAAAAGTGGGTTTACATTGTTTTTCTTTAACAAAAATTCTGTTGAACTATCCTTGTCTGTTAAAATAGTTTTAAGCAAGTGCAAGGTTTCAATAGCAGCATTTTTGTTATTGTAAGCTAATTGCTGCGCTGCTTGAATCGCTTCCTGTGCTTTAATGGTATATTGACTTAAATTCATACTAATGGTTATTTACAACAAGGTATGTTCAAAAGCAAAGCCAATCTATGATATACGTTATAATGGCATAAATTACCAAGCAAAACGGCATTAAAGTCAGTTTTGACAAGGTTTTTCTGCTATTTTTACAGAGCAAATTTTACAATTACCTCTTATTGAAATAATAGCTTTGAACGAATTTTCAAATACCGCATTCATTAAATCAGAAGCCCTCAAAATGGGTTTTGATTTTTGTGGCATTGCTGAAGCTAAAGAGCTGCCAGAAGATGCGCGTAAATTAGAAAACTGGTTACAAAATGGATTTCATGGAGATATGTCTTATATGGAAAGAAATTTTGACCTTCGAATAGATCCCAGAAAATTAGTGCCCGGTGCTAAGTCTGTTATTACTTTTTTAAAAAACTATTACCCCGAAAAATCTTCAATAGATGAATCAAATAAGCAATCACCAAAGATTGCAAAATACGCATGGGGAGAAGATTATCACGAAGTAATTAGAACACAACTTTTAACCTTGCTCGATACTTATCGAAAAAAAATAGGTCCCATTGAAGGAAGGGGATTCGTCGACTCCGCTCCTGTATTAGAAAGATCATGGGCAAAATTAGCTGGTGCAGGATGGATTGGAAAAAATGGAAACTTAATTCAACCACAAGCAGGTTCTTTCTTTTTTATTGCCACCTTAATTATAGATATTCCGCTGCAATATGATCAACCAATCGCGAAAGATTATTGCGGCACTTGTACCAAATGCATTGATGCCTGCCCAACACAAGCCATCCTTCCCAACAAAACCATTGAAGCGAATCACTGTATAAGTTATTTCACCATTGAATTAAAAGATGCTACCATCAATACAGATAGAAATTATAAGGATTGGGCTTTTGGTTGCGATGTATGTCAGGACGTGTGTCCATGGAATAGATTTAGCAAAGCACATCAAGAATCGCAATTTAAACCGCTGAATGGATTGTTAACCATGAAACAAGATCAATGGCTTCAAATAGAAGAAACTACTTTTAAAGCAAGGTTTGCAAATTCACCTTTACTAAGAGCTAAATTAATAGGGATAAAGAGAAATATTCAATATCTGATAGATCAAGAAAAGTAAATACACTTCAAGCAGCCCAGTGTAAATTATAAATAGAGCTGTATCTAATGAAAATATTGACGGATTAAGGTAAGGTCTTATTATTAATAGCTTCTTGCAAATGCTGTAATTCAAGTTCCATTTTTGCACCAATAAGTTTATCATTTAACAAAGTTTGAAACTTCTGCCAAGGATACCATTTTACATTTTGTTCAAAAGACCAATGTATCACATAAGCGCTATCTTTTAATAGCGTCCATTCGAAAGTAACCAAGTAAGGACTTTGACCAGTTGCTACCCATTCATAATTAACTTTAGTTGCTGTTTTATTTAGAAAGCGAATGGTTTGCGTGCCAATATGCGCCGTGTTATTTACAAGTTCTACTTTATTTTCTTTCCAGTCACTCATCCACTCCTTCCAATGACTTAGATCGGCAGTGAAATAAGCAATTTTCTCTGCACTAGTATTCACTTCTATTGCTCTTGAGGCTATCACCTTGGATGGAAATAAAAGGGAGATCCCGGTAATCAGTAGGCTTAAAAATACAAGGCTTATTATGATTAACTTAATAAATTTCATTTACTCCCATTTAAATATTTTGAATGCAACGGCGTACACCACTACAATCCATAGTAATAAAAAAGAAATGTCTGGCCAAACCGAAAGTAAACTCGCCCCTTCAAAGGAAATATTTCGCATGGCATTGTTAAAATGTGTCAAAGGAAGCATTCTGCAAAAAGGCTGCATCCAAGTAGGAAAATTATCAATGGAGAAAAAAGTACCCGCTAATAAAAATTGAGGTAGGGTAATTAAATTTGCAAATGGCGGAATACTACTTTCATTTTTTGCAACCCCGCTCACAATAAAACCAAACCCCATAAATAATATTAATGCAATAAAACTTAAGATCATTATGCTTGCAAAAGTAACCCAACCATGAACCAATGTGAATTTAAAAGCAAAATGACCAATGCCTATAATAATAACAGCCGTAATCAATTGAAAAAGTACTCTACTCAATGCTTCCCCTAAAATGATATACAATCTTCTAATAGGTGTGGCATAAAATCTTTTTAACACTAATTGTTGTCTTAAATTAAAAAACAGAAAAGCTACTCCAAATACCCCTGCACTTAATAAGGAGAATCCTAATTGCCCTGGTAATACAAAATCAATCGTCCGATAAATACGACCTGGTACTTGTTGCACATTATTATTTACCACCGCCATTGATGGTGTACCTGCAAAATGTTCTTGATTCAATTTGCTAATAACCGCATTTAAAATAGATTTTACCAATTGAACATTTTGCGGATTCGCTGCCTCCGAGCTTGTTAAATTAATAATATACGGCGTATTGGTGTTGTTGGTTTTTTGAATAGCTATTAATGCCGTCAATCTGCCTTTTGCCAATTCACTTTTAATTTTAATAGAATCGTCCTGTAAGAAATTGAAACCAGCAATATTTTTAATAGCGCTGTATACAGGATTTAAGGTATCTGAGCGTTGATCCATTGCCACATTTACATTGATATTGCCTCCGCTACTTAAAAAACCAAAAACTAAAATAAAAATAAGTGGAAAAGCAATGCTAAAAACAACTGCTGATGGACTTCTAAAGATAGAACGCAAGCTAGCTTTTGTAATGGCTAGCATGGCTGTAATTTGACTGTATGGACGCATAAAACTATGGATGATTCACTACAAAGATAGGCATTCGAGTTTGCGTTTGACCCATGATTTGCTTAACCGCTTTTACTTGTTGCAATACTTGCCATTGCGCTTCCCCAATTTCTTCTTTAATGGCCTTTGTTTTAATTGTATTCTCGTACCCATTTATAAGCTCTTCAATAAAGGACTTTGATTCAGGATAAGACTTTGTACTATAGCCTTTTAGTTTTGCCATTCTTGCAGCAGTTGCAATCGCATCCTGCAAGCTACCAATCTTATCTACTAAACCAACTTTAACGGCATCAGCTCCAATCCAAACACGACCTTGTGCAATGGAATCTACATATTCAATACTTTTTTTACGCCCCTTTGCCACTCTAGCTTTAAAAGAATAATAAACACTATCAACGCCTGATTGTATAAACCTTTCTTCTGTAGCATTCATCGTTCTAGTAGTGGATGGCACATCTGCATATTGTCCAGTCTTTACTCTATCAAAAGTAATGCCTAATTTATTTTTCATAAAACCTTCAATATTGGGAATGACGGAGAAAACACCAATGGAACCTGTGATGGTATTTGCATCAGCAATGATAGAATCGGCACCGCAAGCAATATAGTATCCACCAGATGCAGCATAATTACCCATGCTCACTACTACTGGTTTTTCTTTTTTTAGTAAATCAATCTCTCTCCAAATAATATCACTAGCCAATGCACTTCCGCCAGGAGAATTAACTCTTAAAACAACTGCATCAATAGACTCGTCATTTTTAATTTTTTGCAATAACACTCTATAATCATCACTCGCAATCGCATCATTGCTGCCTTTTCCCATTTCAATATCGCCATCAGCAAAAATAACTGCTATTTTACCTTTACCACTTCCTCTCAATGCGACGGTAGCTGCATAATCATTAATAGATACAAAAGAAATATCTTGTTGTTTCGTAACCTGTAATTTTTTTGCAATTAATTTCTTTACTTGATCGTCATAAAGCAACCCATCTACTAAATTATTTTGTAAGGCATCGTTTGCGTTTTGAATCTTGCCATCATTAGCTAATTGCTTTAAGCTAGCCACTTCCATACCACGTGTATCAGCTACCCCTTGTAAAAAACTAGTGTATAAAGCGTTAAGCCAAACACTAGTTTGTAATTTATTAGCATCAGACATTTGACTATATCTAAAAGGTTCGGTAGCACTTTTAAATTTGCCCGCGTAAAATACCTGCGGCTTAACTTCTAATTTATCCAATAACCCTTTTAAAAACATGGTCTCATAGGAGAACCCAGCAAATTCAACACCCCCTTGAGGATGCGTAAAAATTTCATTCGCTGCACTCCCTATCCAATATCCTTTTTGAGTAATAGTTTCTCCGTATGCTATAATAAACTTGTTTGATTTTTTGAAATCAAGTAATGCATTTCTAATTTCTTCAGATGAAGCATAACCATTTGGATTTTCCTGACACTTAATATATAATCCTTTAATAGTGGAGTCTTTTTTTGCATTTTGAAGCAACCCAATTAGTTGAGATAAACTTGGCGTTTTACCATTCTTTTGACGCATCAATTCAGAAAATGGATCTGACTTAGTTTGTTCTGTAAAAGTTTCAGAAAGGTCTATCACCAAAACTGAATTTGGAGCAGTAACTTTTTGTTCTTCTTTTGAAAAACCAGCAGCTATAGATATGATAACAACAACTCCTAAAATAGTAAATATGATTAAAGCTAATAAGGAAGCAAAAAAAGTTTTAAAAAATTGTTTCATGAAGAAGTAGTATTGAATTTATTAATTGGGCTAAAATAGGCCCATTTAAAATAGGGCAACGCTGTAAAATTATGGATATTTGAGCTACTTTTAGAATCCTTCTTATGAACAAAGTATACCTCTTGATAGGTGGCAATATGGGCGACCGAATGGCAAACCTAACTGCTGCTTGCCTAAAAATTACCGAAGCCTGCGGCCCCATAACGGCCTACTCTTCTATTTATGAAACTGAAGCCTGGGGTTTTACAAATCAACCTGCTTTTTTAAATCAAGCAATGGCTATTCAAACTACATTAGAGGCAACAGCGCTGATGGAACAAATTTTGAAAATTGAACTTTCTTTAGGTAGAAAAAGAGACATTCCTCTTGGACCCAGAATCATAGACATAGATATTATTTATTTTAATGATGATATTATAGACAATGAAATAGTTACTATTCCGCATCCAAGTATGGCTAAACGCAATTTTGTATTAACACCCTTAACAGAAATTGCCCCTTTGTTAATTCATCCCATTTTATTAAAAAGTAATGAAGTTTTGTTAAAAGAATGTGGTGATTCTTCTGTTGTGTATAAAAAAAGCAGCTAATAAACCAACTGCTTACTATATTTGGAAGCAGCATTGTAGAAAATATGAATCATCGTTATATTGCCATTGAAGGAAATATTGGAGCAGGTAAAACAACCCTCTCTCAACTACTATCACAACATTATAATGCCAAGTTGGTACTAGAGGAATTTGCGGAAAATCCTTTCCTCACCAAATTTTATGAAAACCCAAAGCAATACGCTTTCCCTTTGGAATTATTTTTTTTAGCAGAACGTTTTAAACAACAACAAGAAGTCATTAAAAAGAATGATTTGTTTCAAGAGCTAATTATTTCAGATTACTTATTTACAAAATGTCTTTTATTTGCTAAAGTAAATTTGCCCGACGAAGAATATAGATTATACCAAAAAATGTTTGATGTATTTGCCCAACAATTAACAACCCCCGACATTTTAATTTACTTGCACGCACCTGTTAATAAATTACAAGGGAATATTAAAAAAAGAAACAGGAAATTTGAACAAAGTATTCCAGACGAATATTTATTTAAGATACAAGAAACCTATACTAGCTATATAAAACAGCATCAAATTAAAACTATTTATATAGATGCTTCTAATGCCGATTTCTTATACAATGAAGCCCATCTAAAAGTAATTACGGATGCGCTTGATAAAGATTTAGAACAAGGTCAACATTATTTTAGTTTACCTTAATTTAGCACTATGGAAAAATCCCAATCATTACAAAAAAATGACCCATTCGCTGCTTTAAAAGTGGTCGAGTTCAGAAACTTGATGTTAGGTCGTTTTCTTTTTATAATGGGATTGAGAATGATGGGCACTTTAGTAGGTTGGTGGATTTACGAATTAACCAATGAACCTTTTGCCATTGGACTTATTGGACTTGCAGAAGTTATTCCAGCGGTTTCACTCGCATTATATGCAGGACATGTAATAGACATTAGTGAGAAAAGAAAACTCATTCTTAGAGGAGTGAGTTTATATTGGATATGCGCTATCATATTATTAGGACTATCTATTTATAATGATAAAGCCGATAGCACCAATGCATTTGCTGCGCACCGAACACTCATCATTGCCATTTGTATTTACTTTATTATTTTTTGTACCGGTATTATCAGATCCTTTACTGGTCCTAGTTTTGGTACTATTGTAGGCGCCATCATTCCTAAAGAATTACTACAAAATGCAACAACCTGGAGTCAAGGCATTTGGTTAACTGCCTCCATTTTAGGGCACGCCATTGTTGGATTTATTATTGCTGGATTTGGACATACAGGTGCTTTAATTGGAGTAGTGGCCCTCGTATCAATTGGTTATTTTTTTATAGCTAAAATAAAAGCTAAACCTCCACATGCCGATTTAGTAGCGAATCAAGAAACCCTAGAAAGTGTAAAAGAAGGCTTACGTTTTGTGTATAATACCAAAGAAGTTTTAGGCGCTTTATCTCTAGATTTATTTGCAGTATTATTTGGAGGCGCTGTTGCGATGATACCAGTGTATGCAGTGGATATATTAAAAGTAGGCCCTATCGGTTTTGGTTGGTTAAATGCAGCTTCCGACATTGGTGCTATTTTAATTATTTTCATCATTACTTTATTCCCAGTTACGGCTGGACAAGGAAAAAAATTATTAATTGCTGTGGGCGGATTTGGATTTTGCATTATTGTATTCGCCTTGTCTAAATTATTCTGGGTATCATTTGCTGCCTTATTAATTAGTGGAATATTGGACGGTTTTAGTATGATTGTAAGAGGCACTATTGTGCAACTAAAAACACCCGACCATATGCGCGGCAGGGTCATGAGCGTTAATTCCATGTTTATTAATAGCAGTAATGAATTTGGTCAATTTGAAAGTGGCGTAGCCGCAAAATTATTAGGTGTTATACCCTCTGTGGTATTTGGTGGTACGATGACCATTTTGGTTGTACTGACCACTTGGTTTAAAGCACCTACCTTAAGAAAAATGGAATACTAAGTTTTAATTTTTAGCGGTATTAGGGGGCTGTCAACAATCCATGCATTACATCATGCACTATGGGACAAAACTCGGCATTTTTCATAGTAATAGGGATACGCTTAAAAAAAACATCCTCATCGGTATAAGGGAAACGTTGGCAATCGGTAGGACGATGTTCATAAATACTACAAGCGTTATCGGCACCTAAAAAAGGACATGGTTTTGTATTAGCAACATAATCTCCTTCTTGATCCATAGACAAATAGGTATCAATAAAAACAGTTTCTTTAATTCTTAAATACTTGCTGACTCTTTTAATGTCAGGCATTTTAAACCTAGGAGAATAATTCTTACAACAACGTGCACAATCCAAACAGTTTACTTTCTCAAAAGCGGCTTCATGTAAATCAGGCAATTGTTTAAGTATTTTTCGTTTATCAACCCTTTTTAAAAAATTTTGGAATTTTTTAAGTGTTTCTGGCGCTGGTAGTTCGTATAATTGTTCAATAGATAGGCTCATAATATGAGTACAAAGATAACATATTTACAACTCATCCACAAGCTTTCCCCACCCCCCGAATCCTCTTCAATGAGGGGTCTTTTTTTTTGTATCTTTGTATCCATTTTTAAACCACCCTATTTATGTTGCAATTGAATACCAACGGAGCTGAATTTATTAAAAGACATATTGGCCCAAATACCCAAGACACCGAAAAAATGTTAGCGTCCATTGGCGTAAAATCGGTGGATGAATTAATTGAAAAAACGGTTCCCTCTAATATACGTTCAAAAAAACCAATGCAAATTCCAGAAGGACTTTCTGAATTTGAAATGTTGCAATCTTTAAAAGCTATTGGAGAAAAAAATATTGTAGCCACCAATTTTATTGGACAAGGTTACTACGGCACTATAACACCAAGTGTAATCCTTAGAAATATTTTCGAAAACCCAGGTTGGTATACACAGTATACTCCCTATCAAGCAGAAATTGCACAGGGCCGTTTAGAAAGTTTATTAAACTTTCAAACCATGGTTTGTGATTTAACTGGAATGCCTATTGCCAATGCTTCCTTACTAGATGAAGCTACTGCCGCTGCAGAAGCCATGGCAATGATTTTTAATCATGTAAACAAAACCGAGGTAGTTACACAACCTAAGTTTTTTGTGGACAGTGCTATTTTCCCACAAACCAAAGATGTTTTACTAACAAGAGCAACTCCTATTAATATTCAAATTGAAGAAGGTGCCTATCAACAAGCCAAAATAGATGGCAGTTATTTTGGTGCGATATTACAATACCCAAATAATGCAGGCAGCATTGAAGACTATACTAGTTTTATCAATCAAGTACATCAAGCAGGTGGCTTAGTAATTTTAGTCGCTGATATCATGTCATTAACCTTACTAAAAAGCCCGGGTGAATTAAATGCAGATGTGGCAGTTGGAAATACACAACGTTTTGGTGTCCCTATGGGATTTGGTGGGCCTCATGCTGCTTATTTTGCAACGAAAGATGAATTTAAAAGAGGTATGCCAGGAAGATTAATCGGAGTAAGTATCGATGCGCAAGGCAATAGAGCATTAAGAATGGCATTGCAAACAAGAGAACAACATATCAAAAGAGAAAAAGCTACTTCTAATATTTGTACAGCGCAGGCTTTATTAGCCAATATGGCGGTGATGTACACTATTTATCATGGACCTGTAGGTTTGAAAAAAATTGCAACAACTATTCATGGTTTAGCACAAACACTAGCGACACAATTAGTAAGCTTAGGCATAACACAAGAAAATAAATTTTATTTCGATACTATTCATTGCAAAGGATTGGATGCGGCAGCTGTTCAAAAAGCAGCTTTAGTTGAACAGCTAAATTTTCGCTATTTAGCTGATGGCAGTATTTGCATCACCATTGACGAAACCATTACATCAAAAGAAATTGAAAAAGTAGTTTCCTTATTTGAAAAAATGACTGGCAAAAAAGCAAGCGGAAAAGTTGGCAATACCGCAGCAATTCCTGCTTCATTAGTAAGAACTTCGCCTTACTTACAACATCCTGTATTTAATGCACATCATAGTGAAACACAAATGATGCGCTATATCAAACAATTGGAAAATAAAGACTTGTCCTTAAATACAAGCATGATAAGTTTGGGAAGTTGTACAATGAAATTGAATGCAGCCACCGAAATGATACCAGTTAGCTGGCCTGCTTTTAGCAGCATGCATCCTTTTGCCCCAAGCAGTCAAACTTTAGGCTATCAAGAAATTGCAAAAGAATTGAGCGACTATTTATGCGAAACAACAGGATTCACTGCTTGTAGCTTACAACCTAATAGTGGTGCACAAGGTGAATATGCAGGCTTATTAACCATGCGCGCTTATCATGAACACCATCAACAAGCGCACAGAAATATTGTTTTAATTCCTATTAGCGCACACGGAACCAATCCAGCAAGTGCTGTTATGGCAGGCTTCAAAGTAATTGTGGTGGCTTGTGATGCTGCAGGCAATATCGATGTAAAAGATCTAAAAGATAAAGCTGTATTACATAAGGACAATTTAGGTGGCTTGATGATTACCTATCCTTCTACCCATGGTGTATTTGAAGAAACCATTATAGATATCTGCGCTACTATTCATGAATTTGGAGGTTTAGTATACATGGATGGTGCTAATATGAATGCGCAAGTAGGCTTAACGAGTCCAGGACATATTGGTGCCGATGTTTGTCATTTAAATTTACATAAAACATTCGCTATTCCACATGGTGGTGGCGGACCAGGCATGGGCCCTATTTGTGTAAATGATAAACTAGCACCCTTTTTACCAGGACATGTAACAAATAAAAGTAAAACAGGAGCAGTGAGTGCAGCACCGTTTGGCTCTGCAAGTATTTTGTTAATTAGTTACGCCTACATAAAAATGTTAGGTGCTACAGGTTTACAATTAGCTACTGCCTATGCCATTTTGAATGCGAATTATATGAAGTCGCGTTTAGAAAAAAAGTATACGATATTATATGCTGGTAAAAACGGAACCTGCGCACATGAATTTATCATTGACCTTCGCCCTTTTAAAACAAGTGCGGGTGTGGAAGCAGAAGATGTTGCCAAGCGATTAATCGATTACGGATTCCATGCACCAACTGTAAGTTTCCCTGTAGCGGGCACTATTATGATCGAACCAACAGAAAGCGAAGACAAAGCAGAACTAGATCGTTTTTGTGATGCTTTAATTTCAATACACGACGAAATTACTGCTATAGAAAAAGGTCTTTCTGATAAAGTAGACAATCCTTTAAAAAATGCACCACATACACAACAAGTTATTTGTGCAAATGAATGGAGTCATGCTTATACTAGACAAGAAGCTGCTTTCCCATTATACTATGTACAACAAAATAAATTTTGGCCAACTGTAGCTAGAGTTAACAATACCCATGGTGATAGAAACTTGATTTGCACTTGCGAGCCAGTTGCTTCCTATGCATAGTTGAATAGCTTACTTATTGATTCGGCATCGCTTGAGAAAAACTATCAGGAGATGCCGAATTTATTTTACTGCTAGTAATCACTTCATACAAAGAAATAATTTTGTCTTTATCCTTAAGAACTACCTGCAATTTCTCCACATCCGATTCCAGCGTTTTCATCTTTCTATTTTCTGCCTCATATTTCGACATAAACTCATCTACATGCATTGAGTTAGTGTCATTCAAGTAATCACTAGGTGGTGTTATCATTTGCCTTTGCCCCGTAAGCACCCATAGTATATCTAATTCAGTATACATGCTGTCTATCTTAATTAAGATATCCGAACCTACTGACCCTAAATTGCGGAGTTGCTTTTTAAAATAGCCATTCGATAAGCCTATTTTCTTTTCAAAGGAGTGGGGAGAAATGGACCTGAACTGCAGGTACATATTAATTCTTTCAATTGGTTTCATGTATATGTTGTTTTAATTCATATACAATCTATGGGTTAATAAAAAATAATTGAAAAAACTTAGGCCTCAATTTTTAAAATAAACTTAAAAAAAAATAAGTTCTAAGTATAGCAAATGGATTATTTATACCAAAGGCTAATTCTTATAAACTATATGCTAAGACGGAAATTATTGTGCCTTCTCGCTTAATTCCAACCACCTAATTTCAGCATTTTCTAAAGCATGATTGACAGTGGCTAACTCTTCACTGATCTTTGTTATTACATCGTAGGTTAAATTACTATCATTTAATTTTTCCATCAACCCTTCCTTTTGTTTCTCTAAACCAGGTATTGATTTTTGTATCGTATCAAATTCTAACTTCTCTTTGTAAGTCATTTTTTCAGTTACCCCTTTCTCCACCACTTTTTTCTCTATCACAGGGCTAGCTATATTTTTAGCAACCGGCACTTCATGTGTGGTTATATCAGAACTTACTGCCGCATAATTCTGTTTGCTTTTTTCTAAAATTCTAAATTGCGTATAATTACCTGGGTAATCACGAATCACCCCATTGCCTTCAAAAATAAATAAGTGATCCACTAATTTATCCATAAAATACCTGTCATGAGAAACCAATAATACACATCCCGCAAAATCAATTAAAAATTGCTCTAATACTGCTAAAGTAGGTAAATCTAAATCGTTAGTAGGCTCATCTAATATTAAGAAATTCGGATTCTTAAATAGAATTGTCAATAATTGTAATCGCTTTTTCTCCCCTCCACTTAATGCACTTAAATAAGTATATTGTTTATCAGGGGTGAATAAAAATAATTCTAAAAACTGTGCAGCGCTTAAAGAACCGCCACTAGCTAATGGGAAATTCTCCGCAAAGGTTTTCAAAAACTCAATGACACGCATATCTTTCTTATACACCAACCCCTCTTGAGAAAAATGGCCAAACACAATGGTTTCGCCCACATTTATCTTTCCGCTATCTGGCTGCGTAATGCCTTGCAATATTTGAAGGAAGGTAGATTTTCCAACTCCATTTTTTCCCACCACTCCAATTCGCTCCCCTTTACTAAAGGTGTAATCAAACCCTTTGAGTACCACCGTATCGCCATATGACTTATATACTTTCTTGGCTTCAATAATCTTGCCCCCCAATCTGGTCATTTTCATATCTAATTGCAAATTGGTCTCTTCAATTTTTTGCTTTGCCTTCGCTTCCACTTCATAAAAATTGTCTTGTCTGCTTTTGCTCTTAGTGGTTCTCGCCTTAGGTTGCTTGCGCATCCATTCCAATTCTTTGCGAAAGGTATTTTTTGCCTTATCAATACTAGCAAGCTCTGAATCTATTCTGGCAGCTTTCTTTTCTAAATAATTTTCATAATCTCCTTTATAAGAATATAAGTTTTCTCTTTCTAATTCCCATATTTGATCGGTGACTGCTTCTAAAAAATAGCGATCATGCGAAACCAACAACAAGGTTACTTTTTCTTGTAATAAATAATTCTCCAGCCACTCAATCATATTTAAATCAAGGTGATTGGTAGGCTCATCCATTAATAACAATACATGCTTAGGTTCAAAACCAATTTGAATTAAAGTTTTTGCTAAAGAAACACGCTTGCGTTGTCCTCCACTTAATTTTGAAACAGGTTGTTCTAAATGGTTAATATTAAGTTGCGTCAAAATGGTTTTTACCTTGGATTCAAAATCCCAAGCACTTCTCTCTTCCATTTCCATGATGGCATCTGTAATCAAATTCTCATCCTCACTTTCCATAGCCATTTCGTAATTGCTAATAGCTTTCATTACAGGATGATCCTGATTGAATAAATTTTGGGTAATACTCGCCGTCTCTATGAATTGAGGATCTTGTTCAAATAATACCAAATGAACATCTTTATGAATTTTTGCAGTACCTGCATCAGGCACTTCTTTTCCAGCCAAAATTCTCAACAAAGTGGTTTTACCCACCCCATTTCTAGCAATAAGTGCAATACTATCGCCTTCATTGATATTAAAACTAATGCCTTTAAATAAAGGGTAAATACCATAACTTTTAGTCAAACCTTCTACAGAAACGTAATTCATGGCGCAAAGATAAGTACCCTATACTAGTATCGGTTACATTTATAAGCAATGTTTGATGGAAAAATGGGTAAAAACAAGCGAACTATGTACTTTTGTGCCTGTAAGTCAATAAAAGTTAACAATGAAGCATTTTGAGGTTCCCGCTGGATATCGTAGTACTTTAATAAGTGCCATTAAGAATAAGCGAAAGGAAGAAGATAAATTAAAAAAGGATTTTAGTCCTGCGCTGATTGATTTAGGCCCCCTTAAAATATATTTAGCAAGGCATTTTGGATTTTGCTATGGAGTAGAAAACGCCATTGAAATAGCCTACAAAACTATTGAAGAAAATAAAGGGAAAAGAATTTTTCTATTAAGCGAGATGATTCATAACCCACAAGTGAATACTGACTTAACAAAAAAAGGCGTTCAATTTTTGCATGATACCAATGGAAATGAATTAATACCCTTACAAACCTTAACAAAAGAAGATGTTGTCATTATACCCGCTTTTGGTACTACCTTAGAATTAGAAGCAAAAATTAATGCAATAGGCATTCAAATTCAACAATACAATACTACTTGCCCCTTTGTTGAAAAAGTTTGGAATAGAGGCGATCAAATTGCTAAAAAAGGATTTACTATTATTATTCATGGCAAACCAAAGCATGAAGAAACAAGGGCTACTTTTTCGCACGCCGCTAATAATGCCCCTACCTTAATTGTGAATGATATGGAAGAAACCATATTATTAGGTAAAATAATTTTAGGCGAACTGCCTATGACTGATTTTGAAAAGTATTTTAAAAATAGGTATTCAGCAGGCTTTGATCCATCCATCCATTTTAAAAAACTGGGTGTCATCAATCAAACCACGCAATTAGCCACTGATACCCAAGCCATTTCTGATTATTTAAAAAACATTGTTGCCACTAAATACGGAAAAGATAATACTAGTGCCCATTTTGCTGACACACGTGATACACTTTGTTATGCTACCAACGACAACCAATCGGCAGTCATTGAACTTTTAAATACGCCTGCAGACCTTGCTATTGTAATGGGTGGTAAAAATAGTAGTAACAGCTCTCATCTAGTAGAACTTTGTGAACAAAAATTGTCTACTTATTTTATTGATGACGTTAATAAAATTTTAGACAAAGATGAAATTATAAAAACAAATTGGAAGGATAAGACTGTAGAAAAAGTATCAAACTATTTGCCTAATAAAAAATCCATAACCATATTAATGACTAGTGGTGCAAGCTGCCCTGACACCGTTGTGGAATCTGTTATTCGAAAAATTGCTAGTTTTTATAATGTAGAGGAAAAATTGGAAGAAGTTATCCAATTTTGGCAAGCGCCCAACTCAATGCAAGATTAAACTGTTCCTCTCTTGTCATTTGTGAATTATCTAACACAATCGCATCAGCTGCTTGTTTTAAAGGACTTCGCTCTCTGGTCGTATCCATCAAATCTCTATGTTGCAAATTCTCCTCTATTTCCTGCTTACGAATAGTTGGATTAGTTGCTTGTAGTTCTAAAAATCTTCTTTCTACTCTTATTGCCGGATCGGCCGTTACAAATATTTTAAGTTCTGCTGTTGGAAATACCACTGTACCAATATCTCTTCCGTCCATTACGATTCCTTTTGATTCTCCCATAACTTGTTGTTGCGCTACAGCAAAATCTCTAACAGCACCAATGGTAGCCACTTCACTTACTTTTTCACTCACCCTCATTTCCCTAATCTCTGCTTCTACGTTCTCGCCATTGAGCACCATATCACTTTTTAAAGTTGCTTGATTGTACACAAAATTCAACTTAATATTTTGCAAAGCATTGTTGATTTCTATTTCGTTTTCAAAATCAATTCCATTTCTTAAAAAGTATAATGCAATTGCACGATACATAGCCCCTGTATCAATAAAAACATAAGACAACTTGGTTGCCAACGCTTTTGCCAAAGTGCTTTTGCCACAAGAAGAATAACCGTCAATAGCTATGATAATTTTATTAGGCATACTAGGCTACAGATATTGTTTGTGTTTTAGGAAGATTTGCATTTCTGATAGCTATTTGACGTACCGCATTAGAAACCACAGCTCTTAAAGCTGCTTTAGAAACTTCTTCTTCTCCTACCATCGCTGGAACGCCTGCATCACCGCCTTCTCTAATAGATTGTACTAATGGAATTTCACCTAAGAATGGCAGATCATATTCTGTTGCTAAATTTTGTCCTCCTTGTTTACCAAATAAATAATATTTATTGTTTGGTAATTCAGCTGGTGTGAAATAAGACATGTTTTCAATTAAGCCTATAATAGGCACTTTCACATTGGCTTGTCCAAACATTGCAATAGCTTTTTTTGCATCCGCCAATGCCACTGTTTGTGGAGTCGTTACAATAACTACTCCAGTAACTGGAACAGTTTGCATAATGGTTAAATGAATATCACCCGTGCCTGGCGGCATATCAATCACTAAATAATCTAGTTCATCCCAATCAACATCAGTGATAAATTGACGAATAGCGCTACTTGCCATAGGCCCTCTCCATACCACAGCATCTTTTTCATCAACAAGTAAACCAATGCTCATTAATTTGATGCCGTATTTTTCTAAAGGAATAATTATTCCTTGCCCATCTCCCTCTTTCATTAAAGGCCTTTGCCCTCTTACGCCAAACATAATAGGAACACTTGGCCCATAAATATCGGCGTCCATTAAACCCACTTTAGCGCCGCCCTCTGCTAATGCCAATGCTAAATTGGCAGATATAGTACTCTTACCTACACCACCTTTACCACTCACTACTGCAATAATATTTTTAACCTTTCCTAAAACGGTTTTTTCATCCTTTCTTAAGCTGGTGGTATTGGAAGTAAAGTTCACTTGAATGATTGCTGCTTTATTAACAAGCAATTTGATTGCATTTTCGCAGGCATTTTTCATTAAATCTTTCATCGGACAAGCCGGCGTTGTAAGCACAATCGTGAAACTAACCTTATCTCCATCCACTGTTAGGTCCTTAATCATATTCAAAGTAACCAAGTCTTTACCTAAATCCGGTTCCTGCACATTACTTAAGGCCTTTAAAATATCCGCGGTAGTCATTTTGGAAGTTTTTGTTAAAAAAAATAGATCGCAGCAAAGTTAACGTTCATTGCACTTATTTTGCTGTTTTAATAGGCAGAATATTCAATTTTAGACAAAATCGCCCCTTTTTGTATGCCAAAAAATGGGTTCGATAATTTAAAGATTGAAGCTTAAATTTGTAGCTACATGAGAAAGACGATACTGATAACCCTTATTGCCCTTACAAGCCTTACACAAAAAAAGGCTGCTGCTCAGACAGTAGATATTTACCGAGATTCTGTCATTCAATTGTATGGTGTTATTATGACTGCAGATAGCTTGAAGGCGATTCCGTTTGCTAGCGTATTAGTAGACAAAAAGGGCCGTGGCACTATTACCAATAATGATGGAGTGTTTTCTATTGCAGTTAATAAAGGCGAGTATATTACTTTTTCTTGCGTTGGATTTAAAAATAGAACTATTTTAATTCCTACTAAATTAGAAGGCAATCAATATAGTGTTATTCAATTAATGGTGAATGATACTAATTTTCTGCCTGCCACTATTTTAAAAGCAAGACCTTCTCGTGCACAATTTGAAAGAGATTTTGTGAACGCAAAAGTAGATGACGATTTATATGAGACCGCTAGGAAGAATACAAGTATGAGTCAGAAAAGAATTATTTTATCTAGTCTGCCTTATGACGGAAAAGAAGCAGTAGGAGCTTCCCTTTCACAACAAGCCTCAAAATATTATTACTCTGGACAGATGCCTCCTATGAATATATTAAACCCAACTGCATGGAGAAGTTTTATCAATGCATGGAAACGAGGAGACTATAAATCAAAAAAATAGTTAGTTATGGAAAATATTGCAGTTATTGGTGCAGGCACCATGGGCAATGGCATTGCGCATGTACTAGCTCAAAAAGGTTTTACGGTTCACTTAATAGATGCACAAGCTTCGGCATTAGAAAAAGCACTAGCCACTATTGAAAAAAATTTAGATCGACAAATTGCAAAGCAAACTATTAGCGCTGCAGATAAAGCAACTACACTACATAACATAACAACTTTCGATTCAATTGAAAAAGGAGTAGCCAATGCGGATTTAGTAATTGAAGCAGCTACCGAAAATAGCGATATCAAAAAAAAGATATTCGTAAGCCTTGATCAATATACAAAGCCCTCCTGTATTCTAGCTACCAACACTTCTTCTATTGCAATTGGACAATTAGCGGCTGTTACGAAAAGACCTTCCCAAGTTATTGGTATGCATTTTATGAATCCAGTGCCTATTATGAAATTGGTAGAAATAATCAATGGAGAGGCTACTGCTAGCGAAATAACTGAAACCATAGTGGCCTTAACTAAAAAAATAGATAAGATTCCTTGCGTTGTAAAAGATGCGCCTGGTTTTATTGCCAATAGAATTTTAATGCCTATGATTAATGAAGCAATTTATGCTTTTGCCGAAGGCATAAGTGATGCTGCCACTATTGATCAAATTATGAAATTAGGAATGGCGCATCCAATGGGGCCACTTCAATTAGCCGACTATATTGGATTGGACGTTTGTAAAAACATCATGACCATCATGGAAGAAGGTTTCAATAATACGAAATATGCTCCCTGTCCTTTATTAGTAACTATGGTGAAAGAAGGAAAATTAGGGGTTAAAACGGGAGAAGGTTTTTATAAATATTAAAAGAGATTCTCTTTAGGATAAGAGTATATCCTAGGATGGCAACTTTACTTTTACATCTCGTAAGTCGTTCAACTTATTAAGTACTTCTTCTATTCTAGATTTAGGTATACCAATTTTTAATTGCACAAATAATTGTGCTTCTTGTGCCACAACCGAACAATTATACTGCTTCACAATCATCATCACATCATTCATTTGGTGATAGTCAAAATTCAATTCATACATTAGTTCTATGGGCTTTTGAACAATAGGCACTAATTGTAAAGCAAGTGCAGTTGCCGTTTTATAAGCATTGATTAAACCTGGCACGCCTAATAAACTACCTCCAAAATAACGAACCACTACCACCATCACATTGGTTAGTTTTTTACTATCTATCTGTCCCAATATGGGGCGCCCCGCCGAACCTGCTGGCTCACCATCATCACTGGCTTTAAAAACAAGTCCTTCTACCCCTATTCTATAGCCAACACAAAAATGAACAGCTTTGGGATGCTCTTTTTTAAGTCCTGCAATTAACTTTTTACAAGCATCAACAGATTCAACAGGAAAGGAATAAGCCAAAAATCGACTTCCCCTGTCTTTAAACTCAGCAATAGCAGGCTTTTCAATGGTACTATAAAAATGTGGGTCCATGTAAATAAAAGTACTTAGAATTATTTGTTCAAAGCTAGGTCATAATGCGTAATCATTTGTAACATTGTGGTATGAGTTTACAAGAGATAAAAAATTTCCTTAAGCAAAAATTGTCTGCAAAAATAGATGCCATTGAATTAAGTAGTTTAATAGGCATGTTATTAGAAGAAGTCACAGGATGGAATAGAATGCAACAAATTGTAAATGTAAACACGCCTCTTACAAAAGAACAAATCGATACCATTGAACTTTATGCTACTCAATTATTGTCAGGGAAGCCGATACAATATATTTTAGGAAAGGCTTGGTTTATGGGCAATGAATTAAAAGTGAATGAGCATGTACTCATTCCTCGACCAGAAACAGAAGAATTAGTGGAATGGGTTATTTCCTATGCAAGTATTATTAATAAACCCTTACAAATAATTGATATGGGCACGGGCTCTGGTTGTATTGCATTAGCGCTTAAACTTGCCTTACCCTCCTGCACCGTAACTGGCCTAGACATTAGCAAGGAGGCATTGGAAGTAGCAACAATGAATGCACTCCATTTAAATGCTTCTATTCAATGGATAGCGCATGATATATTAAGTGAAAATACACTTGCGACTACTTATGACGTTATTGTTAGCAATCCTCCCTATATACCGCAGCGTGAAAAATCAACCATGCAAGAGCAGGTTGTTAACCATGAGCCATCCCTTGCTTTATTTGTACCCAACGAAGACCCTTTAATATATTATAGAACCATTGCAACTTTAGGTAAAAAATATTTATCTGCTAATGGTCAATTATTTTTTGAAATACATTACGATCAAGGCAAAGCCCTACTTTCCATGTTAGACGAAATGCATTACCATGCCGAGTTAAGAAAAGATAGTTTTGGGAAAAACAGAATGATACGAGCAAGCCTAAAATAGAAAATGGCTCTAATGCGCAGGGTTTACAGCCACCACAGGTGTAGCACCTAAAGACTTAATAATTTGCATCACCTGAATGGTAACACCTAAATTAGCAACACTATCTCCATTGATAACAACAGAAGGCTTTTCTGTTTCTTTATCCAAGAAAGTTTTTAATTCTACAGGCAGTGCCCCAATGGTTACTGGCGTGGAACCAATAAATATGTTTTGTTCCTTATCAATAGTCACTACCACCGTTTGCTTCGCCTTGGTATCACTAGAAGCTTTTGGATTAGACACTTTGATAACATTCGGATTGGCTAAAGTAGATACTATCAAAAAGAAGAGTAACAATATAAATAATATATCATTTAAAGCGCCCGTATGCACTTCCGGAGAATTTCTTAATCGCTTTCTTAAGTTCATAGATTAAGAATGAGTTGATTCTTGTAAAATATCTAAAAAATCGGCACTAGCTGTTTCCATCTTATTGGCCGTTTTATCTATTTGTGTAGATAAATAGTTATGTCCGACATATGCTATTAGACCAATAATTAAACCTGTAGCCGAAGTAATCATTTTCGTATAAATTCCACCAGCAATAGTATTCAAGGTATATTCTCCTGTAGAAGCAATACCATAAAATAATTGCACCATACCTACAATCGTTCCTAGAAATCCAAACATAGGAGCGATACCTGCCACCAATGATAAAATATTTAAATTTCTTTCCATGGAATACATTTCCAACTTCCCTACATTCTCCATACTCTTTTCAATCGCATCAATAGGCTTGCCAATTCTCATTAAACCCTTTTCAATCATTTTAGCAACAGGATTGTCTACACTTTTAGCCATACTTTTTGCAGCATCCACATTGCCAGACATAATATTGTCTTTAATGATAAGCATAAACTTAGGATCAATGGTCCCTACTTTTTTGATAGCTAAAACACGTTCAATAAAAACAAAAATGGCTATTACTAAAAGGAAATATAAGGGATACATGATCCATCCTCCTTTCTGTAATAAACTCAATAAAGAAATTTTATCTTCGGCAACTTGTAACAAAAACAACATGGCGTTAAATTTATGAATTAAAGTTAAAGTGTTTTATTTAAAAATAAAAGTATGTGAATAACTATCAATTTGTTAAATTATTCCTACCAATGTAACCAATACTTCAACAGACCGTTCCATATCTTCAACACCTATCCATTCATGCTTGCTATGTATAGCTTGCATGCCAGTAAATATATTAGGTGTGGGCAGTCCCATGAAACTCATTCTACTGCCGTCTGTACCCCCTCTAATAGGTGTCACAATGGGCGTTAAACCGACTAATTTGTAAGCAGTTAACGCTTTTTCTACGATCGTAGGATGTAGATCAATTATTTCTCTCATATTGCGATACTGCTCCTTTAACTCCATGGTAACAGTGGCCTTGGAAAAATCGGCATTGCTTGCAATTACTTCTTGAGCTATTGCATATATTCTTTCCGCATGTACTTTTAATTGCGCAGTATCAAAGTCACGTACTAAAAATTCAATGGTAGCCGATTCGGCACCTCCTGAAATATGATTGGGGTGTACAAAACCTTCTCTCCCTTCTGTATGTTCAGGACTCAACTGCTTGGGCAATGCGGCAACAATGGCCCCTGCAATTTTAATGGCATTTTGCAACACTCCTTTTGCCGCACCTGGATGCGCAATAACGCCTTGAATAGTTAAAACTAAACTATCGGCACTAAAGGTTTCCATTTCAAAACTTGCCAATTCTCCCCCATCTAATGTATAGCCAAAATCGGCACCTAATTTTTGGAGGTCTAAATATTCAGTGCCACGACCCACTTCTTCATCAGGGGTAAATAATATTTTAATGGTGCCGTGTTCGATCGAAGTGTTTTTCATTAAATAACTAGCCATCTCCATAATAATGGCTACACCCGCTTTATCATCAGCCCCTAGTAAAGTTTTTCCCGAAGCAGTGATAATACTTTTTCCAATAAATTTTTTTAGATAAGGATACGCATCCGTCGAAATAACTTGAGTGTTATCATCCGGTAAAATAATGGGGGCTCCATTATAATTTTTATGTAATAATGGTTTCACCAAAGTTCCACTGCAATCGGGCGCCGTATCTACATGCGCACAAAAACAAACTACAGGTACTTTTCTTTGATGCGTTGCTGGAATGGTTGCCATTACATACCCATGGGCATCCATTGTCGCATCTGTAATACCCATTTGCAATAATTCATCTACCAATATTTTTGATAAATTTTTTTGTTTTTCTGTAGAAGGGAAGCTGTTTGAATAAGGGTCGCTTTGTGTATCCACTTGAACATATCTAACTAAACGATCGGCAACTTCTAATGATTGTAATCCCATGCTTAAAGATAATAAAAATGTCCCGACACCTAATTGGTATGCGGGACATTTTATAAAATGAAAAGAGCCAATTAAGGCATAATTATTTTAGAAGGAGAATCGATATTGACCAATTCTAAATCGAAAGTTAAGTCTTGACCTGCTAAAGAATGATTAGCATCTAATACTACCACTTCTTCTTTCACTTCAACTACAATTACTTGAAATTGTTGTCCTTGTCCGTTATTCATCGTTAAAGCCATACCCACTGTTGGATTTAAATCGGCTGGAAACTGAGTTTTAGGAAATTCAACAATCATTTCAGGTTGTTTAGGCCCATAAGCTTCCAAAAATGGAATATTAATTGTTTTTTTCTCGCCTACTGTCATTCCTAATACACCACTATCAAATCCAGGAATAACCATTCCTGTACCCACTTCGAATTCTAAAGGAGCTCTTCCTTTTGAAGAGTCAAATGTCTCACCACTAGTTAATGTACCGTGATAATGCACTTGAATGGTATCCCCATTTTTTACTTGTTGCATATTGTTTATTTTTAGTAAAGCACCTAGGGGTGCAAAGGGCAAAAGTACATAATTATGGCAGATAAACTAACTTTGCAGTATGGACAAAAAACCAAGGATCATTTTTATGGGTACCCCTGCTTTTGCAGTGGCTTCATTAAGTGCTTTATTAGCTGCTAAAATGAATGTGGTAGCGGTGGTTACGGCTCCTGATAAACCGGGTGGCAGAGGAATGCAGCTGCAACAAAGTGCCGTAAAACAATTTGCGATTGAAAATAATATTCCTGTTTTACAACCAGAAAAATTAAAAGCACCCGATTTTTTGGAAGCGATACAAACATTAAAGCCAGACCTTCAAGTAGTGGTTGCCTTTAGAATGTTACCTGAAATAATTTGGTCATTACCGCCCATGGGCACTTTAAATGTGCACGGCTCATTGCTGCCAGATTATCGAGGGGCTGCCCCTATTAACTGGGCAATTATTAATGGAGAAAAGCAAACAGGCGTGACAACTTTCCAATTACAGCATGCCATAGATACCGGTAATATTTTATTACAAGAAAGTATTGACATTGCGGAGGATATGACTGCAGGCCAATTGCATGATACGATGAAGGAAGTGGGTGCCGCTTTATTAGTAAAAACAATTGAGGGCCTTAATAATAATTCCATTCAAGCAAAAGCGCAAAGCGAAACGAGTGCCGCCAAAAGCAAACATGCACCGAAAATTTTTACAAAGGATTGTGAAATAGATTGGACTAAAACAGCTGCTGCCATTCACAATTTAATCAGAGGCTTGGCGCCTTTCCCTGGCGCAATTACTACAATTGAAGGAAAGATGGTGAAACTTTTTTCAACGTATATTATTGATACTCCCAGCACAGAACAACCAGGAAGTTTTATTACAGATGGTAAAACCTTTGCGAAAATTGCCTGCAGCAATGGCTATGTTGGCATTCATGACATTCAGTGGGAAGGAAAAAAGAGAATGCCCATTGCCGATTTCTTAAGAGGCTATAGAAAACCTAATTAGCATAGAGTAGGATGAAATAATTTAATTTACTTGCTTAGGGCCGCATTAAATTCATCAACAGTTACCAAACCTTGATGCCTCCATATTTCTTTACCATTTTTAAAGACAATAAATGTGGGTAGTCCTTCTGATTGTAACGATTTCATCACTTCAATATCATTCCCTCCATCTACTGCTAAAAAATAATAAGGAGCTGCTGGCTTTTCTTTTAAAGCCTCTAATACAGGTAACATTTTTCTACAAGGTGGGCACCAATCAGCCCCTATATCAACTAATACAATTTTATTAGACGCAATTGTTTTTTCAATATCCTCTACACGCATTTGAGGCTTATTACCCGATCCTTCCACTGGAAAACCGTTCATCTTCCAATTGCTCATGCCACCTTCTAAGTTCACCACATTATATCCCTTTGCTATTAAGACTTCTTGTGCAGATGCACTTCTTCCCCCTGCTTGGCAATAAATATAAACGGGTAATTTTTTATCTAAATGTTGAGTTCTATCTGCAAACTCTTTCTGATCTAACCAATTGGCTTGTAATGCATGTTGAATATGGCCGCCATTAAATTCTGCAGCAGTTCTCACATCTAATACTTGAATACCTTTGGCTGTAATGGCTTCTTTAAAACTAGCAGCATTTAGCGTAGCTGAATTTGTTGTAGGTGTTTGTGCACAACTCACAAAAAAAGTTGCCATTAAAAAGAGGCAACTACAAAATTTACATTTCATAATTATAATTAATAAGTAACTGAAATCTGGAAAGTCTTATTGGTTATGCCTAAAATAGCAGCAGCGGCATCACTTAAGCGGTATTGAATAGAATTACCCACTTCAGGTAAAGCATTAATAACTTTAGCACAAATACTTTTTAAATCGGCAGTAGTAATTCTAACTATTGTACCAACTGGTAATTGATTTGTTAGGATATAAAACTTTTTATCTTCCCATCCACTTACACTTTTAAAAACTGCAGCAGTACCTTCTAAGGTTTGAAAACTAGCTGCTTTTTTTTGATTCGTAAATAAACTTGCAAAATATCCTTCCTCTATATCTTTGCTATTTAAAAGAATGGTTGATTGATGCAAACTATCCGACACCCTCATTTTTTCTTTATTCTCTGCGATTAACTTAAGGGGTGCTGGGTTTTTGATGCCTACAAAAACAGCATGTTTACTGCGACGTCTTTTATTTTTTTTGGCTCCCTTTTTTTTACTGCCTTTAGTAGCATGTAGTTTCGTTTTCGAAGCAGTAGTTGACAGTTTTTTCTGCTTAGTACTTGCTTGAATAGATTGTTTTTTTGCATGCTTTTTTTGAGCAGCAAGACCAGGTTCCTGACTTAGTAAGCCAAATCCTAGCAATAACAATATAATCCAGTTCTTAAGCATCGGGCAAAGGTACAAAAATGAAATGCAAAGAAAGATATAAAAATATAAATTATATATTTTTAATATGTATAAATATCAATAGTTCAATATTCTCCATTCATTTGGATAGTAATTATTCGACCTATTGGGCAATAATTTCGCCCACCCTAAACGGGTATTTTTAAATGTAACGGCATGCCATCCCTTTCCACCTGGCAAATGCAAATCGGCTCTTCTAAGATATTGTAAGGCAGTTGCTTCATCCACCTCGACCGTTTCAAAGGGTAAATGAGACCAAGTACTCATGGCTAAAGCATGGGCTGGAATTAAATCAGCACCTTTTAAACTTCCAATAGCCATCCCCATTTTCTTAACATATAAATTTTTCAATAAAGTATTAAAAGCATCTTTAAAAGAACTCGCCAAAGCAATAATTGTTTCCTGATGATTAATATAATAATAATCGGAGGGCAAAGTGAAATGCGAATGTAAAACTTCCGCTTCTTTTTTTGAAATGGAAGTTGTTTCAAAATTCGAATCATAATAAGTAACAGTAGTTGCTTTTTCTTTTTGAAACACTGCAATAAAAAAACCTTCTCCTTTCACTTTGTCTGGATAGAATCGATACCCTTTCGCATTGTACATTGGACTAGTACTTGTAATAATATTCCAATTATTTTCTATGGCAATATCAACCGATCGCATACCTTCTATAGCAACTATTTGATCAATTATTTTTTCATCCTCCTGCATCGAATACGAACAAGTAGAATAAATTAAATACCCGCCTTCTTTTAAACAATCAATACTATCCTCTATAATTCTTGACTGTCTAACACTACAATGCTGCACAGCTTCCTCACTCCAATGACTTATTGCTTCCGGATCTTTTCTAAACAAACCACTTCCACTGCAGGGAGCATCTATTAATAAAATATCGAAAAATTGAGGCAAGGCTTTAAAATGAGAAGGATCATTCTGTGTCACTACCATATTATCAGCCCCCCATTTAGTAATATTCTCCACCAAAATGGCATTTCTGTTTTTAATAGTTTCATTGGCTACCACCAATCCGTTTTTAAAATGATTGGCTAACAAAGTAGACTTACCTCCAGGAGCAGCACATATATCTAATACCTGCATGGGGCTTGGGTTAGGCGCTATTTGTTGTAGCACCTGTTGCAAAAACATACTACTTGCCTCTTGCACATAATAAGCGCCCGCATGCCATAAAGGATCCAACACAAACATAGGTCGCTCTTGTAAATAAAAACCTGTATCGCACCAAGCTATAGGTGTTGCATTATCAAAAAAGGAAGAGGGATGCTCTAAAAAAGTTTTACTTGCATTAATTCTTAAAGAAGTTATAGATTCCTTCTGCTCATGTACTTTCACAAAGGCATCCTTGTCAAATCCTGGCAGGCCGTTTAATGATGATAAGAAGGGAGTAGGTAACAATATAAATGATATTAAAAGCGGATGATGAAATTTTCTTTTTCCAACTGTTCTTCTCTAAAAAATAAAATACCCACACGAAATAAATCAATACTTAGTCTCACTTGTGTATTATTTTTCATAAAATTCCAATCTTTTTCACTTTGACTACTAGCATGAATACCCTCAAATATAAGCATAGAGTGGGCATTTACCTTTTGCAATAATGCTTGAAAATAAACAAGTAGGTTATTTTGGTTTTTATGTCGCTTCAAATAAAATAGACCCACGGTATCTAATCCCTGAATCTCTTTCATTGCATGGGCTTCTTTTAGCTTATCTGCTTCCATCTCCACTACAGAGACAGGTTTATAAAATTGAACGATGAAATTTACTAGCGCACGAAATTTATTAGTTGTTCCAGCTGTTTGGGTAACATTGCTGTTATTTAATACTTGTGTAATAAAGGAGAATACGAAAGGAGAATGAACGCCATGCCCTTTCCCATTCGATGCATTATAATAGTATGTAAAGTATTTATAGAGTGTAAAGGGGAATGTATACCACATATTATTTCCTTTTCCAGCATTCAAAATCGAAAGAAAATATATGTTTCTCATCGATTGCATTTTGTGTGCTGCTAATCATTTCCCAATCTGAGGTTAATGTTGGAAAAAAAACATCACCTTGCAAGGATGCATGCACTCTGGTTAACCAAATTTTATTGGCCAGCGGCATTGTCATTTCATAAATCTCGCCTCCTCCTATGACAAACAATTCATTGTAATTAAATTTACCAGCCAAGGCTACGGCTTCATCCAATGTATGAACAACAGTAACATCTTCATTTTTCCATTCTTTATTGCGGGTAATAATAATATTCAATCTTCCATTCAATGGCTTGCTACCCATAGATTCAAAAGTTTTGCGCCCCATCACAATAGGCATACCCCATGTAGTATTTTTAAAAAAACGCATATCCTTAGGCAAATGCCATAATAGTTTATTGTCTAAACCAATGGCATTGTTTTCGGCAGCAGCAACTACAAGTGTTATATTCATTTATTTTATTTTAAACAGCCACTGGTGCTTTTATACTTGGATGTGATTCGTAATTTTCTAAAGTAAAATCAGAAAATTGGTAAGAGAAAATATCTTTAACCTCTTTATTTATTTTCATAGTTGGCAACGGAAAAGGCTTTCTCGATAATTGTAAATTTGCTTGCTCTATATGATTGTTATATAAATGCACATCGCCAAAGCTATGTACAAAATCGCCGTACTCCAATCCACAAGTAGATGCAATCATCATTGTTAGTAATGCATAAGAAGCAATATTAAACGGAACGCCTAAAAAAACATCGGCACTACGTTGATACAATTGACAACTTAACTTTCCGTCTGCTACATAAAACTGAAACATATTATGACAGGGCATTAAAGCCATCTTAGATAAATCACCCACATTCCATGCACTTACAATTAGTCTTCTACTATCAGGTGTCTTTTTTATTTGTTGAATCAGTTCTGTAATTTGATCAATCACAACTCCATTGGCACCTTCCCAACTTCTCCATTGTTTTCCATAAACAGGACCAAGGTCTCCATTCGCATCTGCCCACTCGTCCCAAATACGCACACCATTATCATTTAAATATTTTATATTGGTATCGCCATTTAAAAACCAAAGCAATTCATAAATAATACTTTTTAGGTGAAGCTTTTTGGTGGTAACCATTGGGAAGCCTTCTGCTAAATTGAAACGCATCTGATAACCAAAACAACTTTTTGTTCCAGTACCGGTTCTATCGGTCTTCTCTGCGCCATTGTCAATAATGTGTTGTAATAAATTCAAGTATTGTTGCATAGTGCAATTTACAACCAATACCTTTTATGTAGAAATCATTTTTTAGCCTTCCTTCTAGCCAATTCACGCCTAATAAAAAGCAATTCCCTATTGGTTTGCCCATTGACGCTTGAATTCTCTTCTGCCCTACGCATTAAATAAGGAATCACTTCCTTTATGGGGCCAAAGGGAACATATTTACTTACATTATAGCCCTCTTTTGCCATATTAAAACTAATAGGGTCACTCATACCATATAATTGAGAAAAATGCACACGTGGGTCATTGGCAGGAATGCCTTTTTCAGCCATAAGTTTTGCTACTAATAAATTACTTTGTTCGTTATGAGAGGCTAAAATTAAAGCAATGCTTTCTTTGTTGTTAATACAAAAAGCTGCCGCATCATTAAAATCTTTATCGGTTGCTTCTTTATCAATATGAATGGGAGATGTCATTCCATGTTCATTAGCACGTAATCTTTCTTTTTCCATATAAGCTCCACGCACCAACTTCGCTCCTAATAAAAAATTTCTTTCTTTTGCAATTTTATAAGATAACTGTAAAAAATGTAATCGATCATTTCTATACAATTGATAAGTGTTATACACCACCACTTTTTCTTTATTATACACTTCCATTAACTCAATCGCCAATCTATCAATAGGATCTTGAATCCAAGTCTCTTCTGCATCTAATAATATACCCACCCCTTTTTCTGCAGCTACTTCACACACTGCATACATTCTTTCTTTCACGCGCTCCCAGGCAGCATCTTCCATTTCACTATCATGTATCCCACTTCTTAATCTAGGCGCTTCATTTAATGTTTCCAATAATTTCAAACTAGCAATTCCTGTTAACTTAATACTAACAAAAGGAATGTTATTTTGCGTAGCGGCAAATTCTATTGCTTCAATAATTTTTTCAGTAACGTCATCAAAATTTTCTTCTCCTTCTTTTGCTTCCACGCCATAATCTAAAATAACTTGTACCCCATAAGCACCTAATTGTTTTGAAACCCTTGCTGTTTCTTCTAAAGTTTCTCCACCCACAAATTGATTAAAAATAGTGCTGCGAATTAAACCATTAATAGGCAAACCCGTGTTCATTAAAAAGGGCGTAACTCTTGTTGCTAAAGAAACAACTAATGGGCTTTGGATTATAGAAAAAAGGAATCGAGCTCTTTTTAAAGACGCTGTAGATTTATATGCAAATGCAATTTGGGTATTGTCTAAAGATAGGCTCATGCTAACATTCATTCGTATTACAAATATCGGTAGTAAATCTTAAAAATCAAAGGATTATGGCTAATAAATAAGAGATTAAGTATCTTTATACTTGTCATTTAAACCCTTGCTTTATGAAAATAGTTTCTACCGAAGTTTTCTTGTTTAAAATACCCATGACCCCCTTTACCATTGCAACAGGGACCATGCATTACGCACAAAATATTGTCATCAAAATACATACCGATGAAGGTATTATTGGATGGGGTGAATGTTCTGCATTCCCCATGATTGTGGGAGAAACGCAGTTAAGCTGTTTTACTATTGCGAAGGATTTTGCAACTTATTGGAAAGGTAAAGATCCATTAGCTATCACAGAAAGATTAGCAGAATTAGACACTATAATTGCAGGCAACTATACTGCCAAAAGCGCATTTGATTTAGCATTATATGATATCGCTGCAAAAGCTGCCAACAAACCTTTATATGCTTTTTTAGGAGGCAGTTCCAAACCTATTGAAACCGATTTAACCATTGGCATTGATACACCAGAAAGCATGGCAAAGGATGCGATTGATTTTGTACAACAAGGTGTAACTATTATAAAAGTAAAATTGGGCAAAGATCCCAAGCAAGATATTGAAAGAATGAAAAGCATTAGAGAAGCCATTGGGTATACTACAAAAATTAGAATTGATGCCAATCAAGGCTGGGCGAAAGAAGTTGCTTTAGAAGTTTTAGAAGGATTAGCTCCTTATCAAATTGAATTTTGCGAACAACCCATGCGTAAATATTATGACGATTATTTACCTGCATTATGCGCAGCTTCCCCTATCCCTATCATGGCAGATGAATCGGTATTTACACATCACGATGCGAGAAGGTTAATGCAGCAAAAAGCTTGTCATTCAATTAATATTAAATTTTCAAAAAGCGGAGGCATTCATGAAGCTATTAAAATTCATGCTATTGCAAAAGCGGGCAATATTCCTTGTATGATGGGAGGCATGCTAGAAAGCAGATTGGCATTAAGTGCTAAAATGCATTTTGCCATGGCAATGGATAATGTAAAGTATTACGATATGGACACTTGTTTATTAGGGCATCTAGAAGATCCTATTACCGGAGGCGTTCAATTTAATGGCATGCATTTAACCATAAGTGATGCGCCTGGCATTGGCGCTGAAGTAGATCCAGCTTACTTAGCCAAATTGGAGCAGTTTACTGTTTAATATACAATTAACAAGCCAGGAGAAGCTTATCATAACAAGTTTGTACCTTTACCATACAAACAATAACTATGGAAGCAAGAAAAGCAAAAGATTCATTTATAACGATGAATGAATTGGTCTTACCCAATGACACAAATACATTTGGCGATTTAATGGGAGGCAAGCTTATGTATTGGATGGATATTGCTGCTTATTTATCTGCAGCCAAGCATTGTAATTCTGCTTGTATGACGGCATCAGTTGATAACCTTAGTTTTAAAACTCCAATCAAATTGGGAAATGTAATATGTATTGAAGCACGTGTAACAAGAACATTTACAACTTCTATGGAAATACATTTAAAAGTATGGAATCAAAATATGATTACACAAAGTAGAGAATTAAGCAACGAGGCTTATTTTACATTTGTAGCTTTAGATGAAAATAAAAAACCTAAAAATGTGCCAGGAATAATTCCTGAATCTGAAGAAGAAATAAAGTTTTTTGCAAGCGCTTTACGCCGTAGACAATTGCGTTTAATATTAGCAGGAAAAATGAAGCCAGATGATGCTACTGAATTGAAAGCTTTATTTGTAAAAGATTAATTTACTACTCAATCACTTTCATTAAATGGTGCTTACCCTTAAGCATAAAGTCTTTGCTTTGCTCAATAGCATCCATTACTTGTTCTAAAATAACTTCCACCGAATCTGTATAATCAATCACTAGCGGCGCTTTGAAGCGAACTGTTAAGGGCGTTCCTACTTTTTTAAATGTAAGTCCTTTTTTTGTAAAGGCACGCCAAAATCCATTAATCACAACAGGCACTACAATTGGTTTGTTATTTTTAATGATATGTGCCGTTCCTTTTCTACCTGGCGCAAATGGCTTTGTAGTACCTTGCGGAAATGTAATTACCCAACTCTTTGTTAATGCTTTATCAATTTTTTGGGTATCTATTACATCTCTATCTCTGCTCACATCTGCTCCCTCTGCTCTCCATGTTCTTTTTACAGTAAGCGCGCCTCCTAATTTAAATAATCTAGTTAGCCAACTACTATTCATTGTCTCTTCGGCTGCCACAAAAAATACATTCGTAAATGGATTGAGTAAATAATAAGGTATGCCTAGTCTATTGTATTTCCCCCATTTGACAGCGCAAAAAATATGCACAAATGCAATAACATCTCCAAAATATGTTTGATGATTGCTTACAAATAAAACGTTCTTATGTGGTAGGTTTTCTAAATGCTCTGAACCTTCTATATCTACTTTGTTAAACAAGGCCAATCCAGGGTAAGTAAATAATCCAACAACCCCATAAATAAGTGAACGAAATAGTTTAATATGTTTTAAGCGATCTAAAATCGTCATGATTAAGCAAAATGGTTATGCCTGCAAGATAATACATTAATTTAATTCGAATATCCTTGTTTAAACAACAAATAGTACCTTTAGGCAATGGAAAAATCTGCTGTAATTTTTGATATTGATGGCTTATTAATAAATAGTGAGCCATTATGGAACCAAGCTGCTGCTGAAATTTTTAGACAATATGGCATTATCTTAACCGATGAACAATATGCTATCACAACTGGACTTCGTTCCAAAGAATTTGTTACGCATTGGCTACTACAACACAAAATACCCTCTACCGAATTTAATAGAGTGGAAGAAAAGATCATTCAATTGGCATTAGACCTTATAGAAAAAGACGCTACTTTAATGCCAGGCGTAGAGCATGTGTTTGAATTTTTCATGAAAAGAGATTTTAAAATGGGATTGGCCACCTCCTCACCTACTGAATTAATAGAATGGGTTAAAGATAAATTAGGCATCAGAAGTTTCATTCATGCAAGTTGCTCAGCACAACATCTTCCCTATGCTAAACCACATCCTCAAGTATATTTAGATTGTGCGGCGGCGATGCATACTTCACCATTAGCTTGTATATGTTTCGAAGATTCAGTTTATGGAATGACTGCAGCCAAAGCGGCAAGAATGACTTGTGTCGTAGTACCCTCTGCCGAACACAGCAAATTACCTCATTGGGGCCTAGCCGATTTAAAGCTAAGTTCATTACAAAACTTTGGCGATTTGCATTTTAATATGCTCAATCACTAAATTAGAATTAAATTGCAGGTTACCATGGAGCTAGCAAAAAAAGTAATAGGAAAAGAACTAGACCTCTTTGAAGAACATTTCAAAGAAGCAGTAAAAAGTAGGGTTTCCTTGCTAGATCGAATAATGCAATACATCGTAAAGAGAAAGGGAAAGCAGATGCGTCCTATGTTTGTTTTGCTTTCTGCCAAATTGCATGGAGAAATAAATGACGCAAGTTATAGAGCAGCTTCCTTAGTTGAATTATTACACACTGCCACTTTAGTACATGACGATGTTGTGGATGATGCCTTAGAAAGAAGAGGTATGTTTTCTATCAACGCACTTTGGAAAAATAAAATTGCCGTATTAGTAGGCGATTACTTATTATCAAAAGGATTGTTATTATCACTAGACAATAAAGATTTTACCATACTCACCATATTATCCAATGCTGTTAAAAAAATGAGTGAGGGGGAATTATTACAAATAGAAAAAACGAGGAACTTGAATTTTGATGAATCGGTATATTACGAAATCATCAATGGAAAAACTGCTTCCTTATTGGCTTCTAGTTGCGCCGCAGGCGCAAGCTCGGTGACACAAAACGAGGATATCATTCAAAAGATGCGTGAATTTGGCGAAAATGTTGGAATGGCCTTTCAAATTAAAGATGATTTATTTGATTACGGTGAAGCAAAAATTGGGAAGCCTACCGGCAACGATATCAAAGAAAAAAAATTAACCTTGCCGTTAATTCATATTCTACAAAAAGTAGCCCCTTCTTTAAAAAAGGAAATAATCTACATTGTAAAAAATAATAACAACGATAAGGCAAAGGTTAAATTTGTAATAGATCATGTAATTTCCTATGGTGGCATCGAATACGCTACTCATAAAATGAATGAATACCGAGACAAAGCCTTACTTATTTTAAACTCATTCCCTCCCAGCCCTACTAGAGAAGCCTTAGAAGAGTTAGTAAGGTATACAACCGATAGAAAATTTTAATGGAAAAAAGATGGAATATACTTGCAGCCGACACTGCAACCGTGCAGTCATTGCAAGATTCTTTAAAGATCCATCCCATATTATGTGAATTACTAGTACAAAGAGGTATCACTGATTTCGAAGCCGCCAAAAAATTCTTCAGACCAAGCTTAGACCATCTTCATGACCCTTGGTTAATGAAAGACATGGATAAGGCCGTGCAAAGAATTGAAGCAGCCGTTAAAAATGCAGAAAACGTTTTAGTATTTGGCGACTATGATGTAGATGGAACCACTTCTGTTGCTACTTTATACCAATTTCTACAAAAATTAACAGAAAACGTAGACTACTATATACCGCATAGATATAAAGAGGGTTATGGTGTTTCAAAAATTGGTATTGATTATGCAAAAGAAACAGGTATACAGTTAATTATTTCTGTCGATTGCGGCATTAAATCAATTGAACTTGTAGAATATGCAAAACAATTAGGAATTGATTTTATTATATGTGATCACCATTTACCCGATGCTATTTTACCACCAGCCATTGCCATCCTTAATCCAAAACAAATAGATTGCAATTACCCCTTTAAAGAATTATGTGGATGTGGTGTGGTTTTAAAATTAATTACCGCATTAGCCGATAAATATAATTTACCTGCAGAAAGTTATTTAGAATACTTAGACTTAGTAGCAACAGCCATTGCTGCCGACATTGTACCTATTGTAGATGAAAACAGAACCCTAGCTTATTTTGGATTACAACAAGTAAATGAATCTCCCTGCCCTGGCTTATTGGCTTTGATGGAATTAGCCAAACAAACAACCCCCATGCGCATTACCAATTTAGTATTTGCCGTGGCGCCACGCATTAATGCAGCAGGAAGAATGGACGATGCTAAAAAAGCAGTGCAATTATTTATAGAAAAAGATTATTCGAAAGCATTGGCAATAGGTTCTTTATTACAACAAGATAATTTAGATAGAAGAGAAGCCGACACAACTATTACGGAAGAGGCATTAGCAGAGATTGAATTAGATCTGAATCATGCCAATAAAAAATCTTCTGTGGTCTTTCAACCTCATTGGCATAAAGGTGTAGTGGGTATTGTCGCAAGTAGATTAATTGAAAAGCATTATAAGCCCACCATTGTACTTACTCAAAGCGCAGAAGTGGTAACGGGCAGTGCAAGAAGTGTGGTTGGATTTAATTTATACGAAGCATTGCATGCATGCAGAGAACATTTAATTGGATATGGCGGACATTTTGCTGCAGCAGGCATGACCTTAGCTTTAGAAAACTTAGAGGCTTTTAAAGAGGCTTTTGAAAAAGCGGTTGCAGAAAGAATTACACCCGAACAATTGATTCCTGAAATAGTTATTAATTCTGTCATTCCCATAGATAGTATTAATATGAATTTCTATCAAATTATTCTGCAGATGGAACCTTTTGGACCTGATAATGCACGCCCTTTGTTTTTAGCAAAGAATGTATATGATACAGGTTACAGTAAATTAGCCAAAGAAGCACATATAAGTTTTAATATTACGCAAGGCAACCAAATATTAAAAGGTATTGGGTATAATATGGCGAAGCATATAGAAATTGTAAAATCTGGCAAACCATTCGATGTCGTATTTCAATTGCAATTAAATGAATGGCAGGGAACGCAAACAGTACAAATGCAAGTATTGGATGTGAAAGAAGCTCAATAAATAAAGTCCAGTAAAATTTTATTTTAAAATATACTTCTAAAATTTACAGATAAATTATACTCCAAAAAAAGGCGTTCTCAACAGAACGCCTTTTTAGTTATATCAAGTAGCAAATTTATTTTAATAAATCAACACTTCTATTAATAAAGTTAGTTAACTCAGCACCTTTTAATAAACCTTGAGAAAGCAAAGCCAAGTCGGCTAAATTGCGAGCTTGTTTTTGTTGCTTGTCAACATCCGATTCTTTTAACAAAGCCTGAAAAATTGGGTGATTACCATTGATGGTTAAATTAACTTCATCGGGCATTTGCGCATAAAACGCAGTCATACCGCCACCACCCATGCTGGCCATATCTTTCATACGACGCATAAATTCGGGACGAGTAGCAATTACAGGAGCAGCGTCTTGGCTTAAACCTTTTACTTCAACCGTAATGGTAGTTTCTGGTATTTGAAATTCAAATAATTTTTTAGCTTGTTCCACTTCATCTTTAGATAAAACAGAATCAACGTTTTCTTGCTTGTCAATTAAATTATCTACTACATCGGCATCAACACGAACAAACTGAACACCTTCCCATTTCATTTCTACATTGTTAATGAACGCGGCATCCACCATGGTTTCTAATTTAATCACTTTATATCCTTTGCCTACCGCAGCTTGAATAAAGGCATCCTGCCCTACTGGGTTGGTGGTATACAACAATACTTGTTTGCCGTCTTTATTTTTTTGATTGGACTCAGTTGCTTTTTTATATTCATCTAAT